>Ga0153971_1000068_pt1 | contig 15275 bp, 9 predicted proteins | sample TSGA055MetaG_FD_104686 | JGI IMG/M metagenome (GOLD analysis project Ga0153971, IMG submission 104686) | Attine ant fungus gardens microbial communities from Georgia, USA - TSGA055 MetaG | ecosystem: Host-associated > Fungi > Mycelium > Unclassified | place: USA: Georgia, George L Smith State... | reverse complement strand
TTCTCCTGCTGTATGTTTTGGGGATTGATGTTTACCCAGAACTGATCATAGCAGGTGTATAAGACTGATGCTTCCAGGGTAACGACACCTGAAATCCATGACTAGGAGGAGGGGAAATCAAATTAGTACATCCAAGGTTATACTTCATATTAACGTGAAAGTTGGAACGCGATGCCAAACAAAAAGTGGTTGTTAAGGTCTTATGACAATCAAAAAGTCAAACAAGAAGAAAATAAAGAGGAACTAATAAGGTTTTTCAATGATTTTTACATTTTATTGAAAAATAAACATAATCAAGATCAAAAGGTTAAAACAAAATCACTTCAGTATAAGGAAGAAGTCTTCGAAATATTGGAGAATGCTAAAGCACGGTTACCATTAAGTTCTGAAGAATTACGTAAGATCCAAATAGAGATTGAGGACCTGACTATGATTTTCGATGAAGAATCTATGTTTAAGACAACTCCAAACATAATCAAAATCTTAATCAGTAATGATAAGGAAAGTGCAAAGGATTATCTCAGGAAGAGGTCTCTCTCAGAGGAAGATATGGAATTGCTTTCAGAGTTCGGTCAATATACGATTGAAGCATTAATTGTTTATGTACTAAGTATGGTTTTTGCCTCAAATGATTCTAATTCTAATTCGATGATTCGTGTTGCTTCTTTGGTTGAACGACTAGAGTCAAATGTCCGTATACAAGCTACATTATTAAAATGCCGGAGATGTAAACAATCGTTTTCTACGGCAATGGATGAAGTGAATAAGTCAGGTAAGGAAAAAAGATCTAAATTGGAGATGATGTATCCCTTCGGTTCCGTATTAGTTCAATTTATGGAGGAGAGGGGTTTGATTAGTTTAAAAAGTGATTTGAAAGGAACAGTTCGAGTGAAGAAAAAGCAAGGATCTTATTTTCTTCCAAGCAATCTCTACGCTGTCTGCAATTTTGATATTTCATTACTTCCGATCAAGTTCAACCTGCCTATGGTATGCGAACCTGTAGCTTGGACGAGTGCCTGCAAACCGGGTGAAAAACCGCGAAACCTGTCTGATCTATCAGGGGGTTACTTAAGTGGTCTAACAGGGGATATATATGATCGTTACCGCCTGTTAAGTTCCGGTAACATTAATAATTTTTATATTGATATTGGAGAGAATTACGAGATGCTGTGTAGTGTAATGAACAAGCTGCAGCGTCAGGCCTTTCAAATCAACAGTGATTGGTTGAAATATCTTTTAGAGAATGAAAACCTCTTTGTTGAATCTGGTTTACTCATGCCAAGATTTCTTGCCATTATGAATATAAAAGAAGTATCCATCTTACTTAGAGAGTTTTACATGAAGGATGAGGTTATTAAAAAATTATGTAGCTTTACTGATTTGTTAAATACTATACATAAAAACATACAGCGTTCTCGTTATGAGAATTTGATTATCAATCTAGCATCAGCCTACAATGGTTATCAATTTTATTTGCCTGCCTTTCTCGACTTCCGAGGTCGAATCTACCGCAGTGGGATATTACACTTCCATGAACGTGATCTAGCAAGAAGCCTGATCATCTTTTCTGATTGCAATAAGGAGAAGGAGATGAACAAGAATAATACAACTTTAGCAGCAGCAGCCTTCCATTACAAGTCTTTCGACTCAGTCAATGAAGGATTGGAGTGGATTGATAAAAACGTATCGCTGATGGAAAACAATCCTATCATGTACGCTTTGGAAGCTAAACGCCCCTTTCAGTTCTTTGCTAATATAATTGGATTCTCAGATAACACCACCCCTATTACCCAAGACGCATCAGCGAGTGCATATCAGATCATGAGTTACTTTTTGTTGGATGAAACCATTGCTATGAGAACGAATCTCATCCCATCTTCGGATGCAAAAATCCAAGATATTTATTCATTTATCCTCGAAGAGCTCAAAGAGTTCATGAAAGCTGAACTAGACCAAAATCTATCAACGCTAGTTTGCAATCTCCTTACTCGTAAGCAAGTCAAAAGTATCTTTATGCCAATTATCTATGGCAAAACATTAATGAGCACGGCCAGCGATCTAAAAGATGATCTCTCTCACTTCATCACTCATAAGGAATGCTACAATGTAGCTTCAGTCTGCTTTAAGTTCTGGAGAACAAAATATCATAACATGGAATGCCTGATCCGGTTGATCCGGAATATAGGCTGGATCGCGTCAGCTAGCGATCGCCCTGTTTTCTATAGAGTCAATTACTTTACCACGGTACAGGATTATATGGTTATGGAAGCCATAAATATATGGGTTTATGATCGACTTCATAAGAAGAGGCGTCAGGTGACTCTCAGAGTTTCTTCTTCTAAGAGAGATCGTAGGAAGACAGAAATATCTACCTTCGTTAACTTCATCCATCAGAAGGATGCCTATATTGCAATGAGTGTAGTAGAAAGTATGCTTGATATGGGTGCTCCTATATACACAGTACACGACAACTTTATAAGTACATCTCAATATAGCGATAGTTTACCACTGATTTATAGCGGGGTCATTAGGAACATGGGCGCTCCACTTTCAATCCTCAACGAGTTCATCTATATGAATGTTATTAAACATATTGTAAAAAGGAAGGCAAGTGGACCTTCTAAGGATTACTTTACCAGTGGTGTAATCTCAAAAGAGATGCTTCATTATTACTTAAAGGCTAATATACCTAACAACATAAGCAAAAAGATGCAGTCCACTTGGGATGAAAAGATCTCGGCAATACTGACCTCTTACGAGAACTATACTCGTATTGTATGCGGTGATTTTAAAACAACTAAGGCTGGTTGGGAAGCTCATCAGCAAAAGTGGGATAAATTCAAGTTTCAGCTAAAAAGAAAGAATGCGGAAATTCCCTATTATTGCCTTCATTATTAAGAATAAAACTAAGATGGCATACACCACTAAGATGGCATACACCACAGACAGCGCTACTACTGGACAGTTATTGAATCGCTTGTTTCAAAAGATTGAACGAACAACACACCAAGATCCGCATCAATGGTTAATCATTGCTTCACATCACTTCAGCGAACCTTACCCTATTGTTAACGAGATTGACCTACTCTGTTTTGCGACAATGGATCTCTTAAACCAGTTTGCTTACCCATCCTTATCTGGTTACGGTAAGTTCACAATTCCCATTACCATGAAGCGATCTTACGGAGAAGAGGTCTCATTTACGCTAGGTAAAGCTATCCCCTTGACTACCAATGAGAATCAATTAATTCCAATGAGTGTGGTCTATGCTCATATATATGAAAATATTAAGAAATATGCTGAAATCTACGACGGAGATTGTGTAATTCAACTCATGCTCCGAGTCTATATGGACGAGGATAAAAAGATGGATAGGCCAGCCCTATCTTTTGATAATAGATATAGTTATCTTTCTTCAATCATTCAAGACGGATTGAGTGAGATCGAGCCAATAACAGCAAGAGAGATCCGACATCGTAAGCGTAGCCATCCAACCCATATCACAGCACTCAAACCATGTTGCACTGAGCTGAAACCATTCATAGTATCCGATATCGAGACTATAATGATCGATAACGTTCATAAGCCTTATGCAGCTGGTCTCTTGATGGTTCGTCCTGGTAAAGAGATCAATGATATTATGATTGATACCTACTTCAGTGAAGACTACTCTATAATCATGGATTCGTTTGAAGAAAAGAGTACTAAGGTACTTTATGACTTGGTATTAAGGATATTAACTATTGTTAGACAAGAAAAATCAACAAAAACGATTTACTTCCACAACTTCTCTAGATACGATGGAATTCTCTTGCTTAGGCACCTAGCATGTCATCACAAGAGCTACAAGCTAAAACCACTGCTGAGGAACCATAGGCTTTACGAGTTAGCAGTCTATTCTGGTAAGAAGATGTTATTCCGCTTCAGAGACTCCTTGAATCTACTCCCTGGCAAACTTAGCACACTAGCTAATAATCTATGCCCTGGTCTAGGCCCGAAAGGTTCTATCCCACATGATGAATTGACCCTGTCAAATCTGTCAAGTATGAAAAAAGTCTTGTTAGACTATATGAAGCAGGACATCCTTCTATTAGGTGGTGTAATGCAAAAAGCTCAAGAGATATATTGGAAGCTGTACATGTTGGACATAGAAAGCAAAATAACCCTTTCCTCACTGGCTCTAAGCATCTTTCGTATGAAATACTACGATGCTTCTAATTGGCCAATCCACATCCCAAACAAGAATGAAGACAGCTTTATAAGGAAAGGCTACTACGGTGGTCATACAGATACATACAAGCCATATGGCGAGGACCTATACTACTACGATGTGAACTCTCTCTATCCCTTTGTAATGAAGGAATTTCCAATGCCTGGTGGTGTGCCAGTCTGGCATAGAAATCTGGAAGACAAGGAGTTAGATAGCATGTTAGGCTTTATTGAGGCATATGTGGTATGTCCGAAGACTATCAAGAAGCCCTTTCTACCCTATCGAGACAATAATAATAATACTCTCATCTTTCCAACCGGGGAATTTGTTGGAGTGTACTATAGCGAGGAGTTAAAGTATGCAAGAGGCCTAGGCTACACTGTAGTCCCAATCTCAGGCTACCTCTTTGAGAGGATGGAAAGCCCATTCAAGGACTTTGTTAGCTCACTCTTTAAAAGCAGGATAGAAGCAAGGATGTCAGGTAATGAGGCATTTGCCTTTGTGTACAAGACCCTTATGAATTCGCTATACGGTAGATTTGGCATTAACCCTAAAAGCACAACAACCGAGGTCTGCGATGAAGCTCGATACAAACATTTGATCCGGCATAGTGAGTTGATATCCGGTGATAAGCTTCGCGAGAACACCTACGTCGTAGCCTACCATAGCAATACCGGGACGGGCTCAGATTATTGGAACCCACCGAAGAACTCTGCTGTCCAACTAGCTGCTGCGATCACTGCCTCTGCAAGGATCTATATGTACCCTTATATCTCAAGAGAGGACAGCTACTACACGGACACAGACTCAGTTGTGCTTGGTCAGCCACTACCTGAAGAAATGATTTCTTCTTCTGTCTTAGGTAAGTTTAAGCTAGAGGACAGAATCATGAAAGGATACTTTTTAGCGCCGAAATCCTATTACTACATCCCAATAGATGGAGATGGAACCTATGTACTCAAGTACAAGGGACCAGCGAAAAACCTGGTCCATCCTGAATGGTTTGAGTCACAGTACGCGAACCCATCTCGTACACAACGGGTACCGGTGAAAGCCAACTTCCGGATTGATTGGCACACCCTTAACATCATCAAGAAAGACACATTTGTCGGGATTGGGATTAAGCTGGGGTCCAAGAGGATACCAGTATATCACAGAGATGCCTGGGTGGATACTGAGCCAATTGATATCAAAGACTTGTCTAGCCTAGATCACATTGGAAAAAAAGTAATACAATTACTAAGGAATGATATAATACATCTACAGACTGAAAATCTCATTCTCAATGAAAAATTATCTCAGAAGGAAAGAGAGATTGCCGAGAGATACAAAGAGATGAAATCACAGGAAGAAGAACCAACAGAGGCAACTAACCCAACATTAGACGAGAAAACTAAGAAGAATCTAAAGAACGTTCATAAGAATGCTAAGAAACAGAACCCAAAGGGTAAGAAGAAGAAGAAGCCCGGCTAGAGAAAATGAAAGCTTTAGTCCCTCTCTAGGTTATATATATGAATTCATGATCGATGAGCCATAAATATGATTTAATAATCAGGAAAACATCAGTCATCAATCGGGACTTTCAGTCAGAAAGAAGTCCGTCCTCTCTTCTAGTTTCGGTTGAAGTCCTTTCTTCTGCTCGAGACCAAATAGCTCAAGGGGAGGTCTGAGCCCGAGGTGATTCTTGCTAGATTGCTAGATAGAGATAGTAGAAAGAATGAATGTCCTGTCAGCTAGTCGGTGCCAGTGCGAGTAGAAGTGGGAGGGGAAGCGAAGCCAAATGCTTTACACATGCAAGAAGCTATAGCCAACGATCCTCGTGATTTAGACGGGAATAAGAGATTCAAAAAGAAGCGAGACCAAGCCCAAAAGAGGAAGCATAAAGAGGAGCCTATACATATAAGATAATCAAACTATAAAAGATAATAAAATCCAACTCTTTTCTTTCACGGGAAGGATGGCCAATCCCTAAAGAAGTACGGGAAGGGACCACTTCAAGGTGACACCATTATCTGCTGTTTTCGGCTTAAAGAATGCCCTAGGACGGCTTTGGAAAGATCCCCAAAAAAGGAAAAGGTCTTGTGGAAAGTCATTAGTCTGACTAGCCATAGCCTTTCGACTTGAGACCCCGAATCCTCTTAAGGAAGCGGTATGAAAGAAGTTAATAAGAAGGGGCTCTATCGGAAAGCCGGCTGACTAATGAATGAAGGCTTGAAGCAGGACACTGATAAATGGAACAAAAATGGGGGTTCCCGGTATGGTCCAAGCACGAAAGGAAAGAAGCTAAAGCTCAGGATTGGATTGGACTATCAGTCTCCTATCGAAATCCCAGTAGTTGATAACCTCGTTCTAGTCGATTCTCTTGATTCTGCAGTTGGGATTGAATACCGGGAGAACTCTCTTGGGGGAGTTCCGGCCTAGCCCGCCATTGGGCCTGTTTGACCGGCTTCTTGTCTGGTCGGACTGCTAGTTTATGCGTCGCGACTTTTGGATCTAGGCCTGGCATTTCGTTGTAGGTCCAAGCAAAGACGTCGCGGTCTTGCTTGAGGAAGGTGAACTATTGCGCGGTTTCCTCTTTGTTGAGCGTGGCGCTGATGAATGATGGTCTTGGGTCCTCTTTTGTTCCCAAGTTGACTTCTATCAGGTCGTTGACAGTTGCTTGTCCACCCTCTTCGAACTGGGGCGGCGCAGACTGTAGCTCCTGTCTTGGTGTTTCCTCTGGGGGCCGCGATTTCCTCATCGCATGATGATCCTTCCTCCGTGGAGATTGAGTATACAGCCGCAGACTGTCTTTATCCGACCCTTTCGTCTTCATACACACTTTCGATGATAAATACGCCAGAGGGAAGTCTCGTTCTGAAGGAGAGTCCCGCAAGTTGCCTTTGATCAAGCCCTTAATCTTCGTACACACTTTCGATGATGGATTCACTCTCTTTCATTACTTCCTGGAATGGGAATGGCGCATCTCCTTTGACTGAAATTAAGCATGAAGGGCTGAGCGTTTGGTCTGAGTCGATTGCGGTGACGTAAATCAGCATTGACTGGCCCACCCATTCTACTTTCACGTCGAAGGGCCGTGCTTTTGTCCTCAGCCGCCTCTTCTTATGCTTTCTCCCAGACCAGATGGGCCGGGTTGAGACAATTCTTCTGACTTCGGTGTCGTGGGCCTCGGTCCGGAGATTTGGATTGATGAAGCTCCTTTTCTCTGATTTGTGAAGAACCGTTGGACCCTCAATGAGTACCAGTTTGATTTTCTCCCATTCGTCTTGAGCCTGTCAAACACGGAGACTCGAGGGACTGCTGGGGTACGGCGTGGCAAGAGCCCTGTAGATGAGTCTTTATCTGAGACTATTTGAAAGATGGCTGCCTTTTGCTTATTGTCGCAGTAGCCTAAACCTTGTGTTTCCCGGTCGATCGTTCCGTTGCCGGCCAAGGCCAAGACTTCGTGCTGAGACTCAGTTAACATCTGTTCGAAGGCTCGGAACACTCCATGCATGCATCAGGATCTAGGACTGCTTTTCTCAATCTTCTAGTTTCGGTAAGAAAGGGAAAGAGGTATTCTGATTTAATGTCCAGATGAGCAGAATTGGGAAACTAATCCCAGATATGACTCAATAGAAAAGGAGGATGGTGGAGACATGCCTAGTACTCTTATACCTGTATGCGCGGTTGAATAACCGTTGTTGGAATATCCCTTGCTCTCCTAACCTTACACTATCAATTTGGATGTCCGAGGAAGGATTGCTTTGAATAGCTCTACTGTTGTAGCCAAGCAAGTGATGGATGGGACCTCCTTTCTTATCTTTTAAGGATAAAGCGAGAGCTTAAGGGTGTGGACGAGACAAAACAAAGGCTGATTCCCGGTATTCAAGTAGCTTGGTAGAAGGCATCGGTCAATAGCTTCCCTTTCTGGTGGGATCGTAGCTCTTTTCACGACTCCTATCTTATCCTATTGAATGGAATAGGAAGAATTGCTGTTGGATTCGAGATTCCTGTAGATGTAGAGTCCCTCGTAGATTGTTCTTTTCTACGGTTGTCACTGTACGACTTTCTTTATGGTATGGACCAAGAGTAAGCCGCCAAGGGAAGTGGCAAGTATACTATAGGAGTGAGAATATAACTATTTAGCTCGAGTGAAGGTAGTTTACTTGCTTACTTGTTAGTGAAGGAACCGAGGCATTTTCCCGTCTTTCCTCAAAGGAGAGCTTTTTTGTCGATGCCTTTTCTCTTGGCTAGGATTGGACCGGCTTTCCTTTCTTAACCAGGCTCAAGGTTCGTGGTCAAGACCGATAACGTGGCTACGAGCAATTTCCTTATTATCACAGAAGAGAGAGAGCCGGCACGGTGACAAGACTTTCTGGCGGGGTTCGGCACGGTCCTCGAGTACAAGCCTGGGAGAACCGGCAAATCGAGTATGGAATTAGAGCTCGGGTGGGGCATCAACCACAGCACAGGTTGCGGACCTATCGAGATGCTTCCTTGCAGAACCCAACGAGGGCTGTAACTCAATAGAGTGAGTGGGAAACCTTGTAAACGCGAGCAGGAGAATAGAGATTGGTCTGTCTTAGACTAGCCCTACTCCATCCATCTTGGCTATCTTGAGCTTATGAATAAGCTTGGGGCTACTTTTCATTTTCTGCTTACTACTAAGGCTTCCAGCACTCATTCCTACGCTTAATCGGGCCCCACTTCATAGCCTGATTAATTCGCTTTAAAAGCGCACTTCTATGGTCCTTCGTCGAGCATTTTCGAGTTTCTTTCTCAGGATGTGCCTTTATCTTCACCGGTGGATTGGCATACTTATTGTGAACTTTTGTATGCGATTCCTGCTGTTCGTTACCAGTGAGTGTAGCATTGATTAGTTATATAGTTTTCAGTTTTGGTTGAGCATCTTTTCGCTATGCTATGCTAGCTTCTTTGATTCAGAGCTAGTTTGAAACTACTTCCCTTTTCCGTTCCACTCATTTAACTGGAACTCATACTCCTCGCCTGCCCGCCTTCTTGAAGAGGAGAGCTCGGAACCTACTCCTTTTTCTGAAGAAGAGAAAACATTAACATTAATTAGGCTTCAGCTGGAGTTAGTTATGGGAAAGGTGGTTCATATCTCTGCTCCGCTCGGCGTATGAATGAGTTGCTACTAAGGAGAGTTCCATATTTATGAATCAGTAGGGCCATATCAAAACAATCTGCTTTCGCTAAGCAGGCACGGAAAGTAGTGCCCCCGAAAGGGGAGTTCAGTGAGTTAAGTTCGTATTCTATTCATATAGCACATTTTCATAGCAAGCTGAGCCCCCTGAATTAGCAGCAAGGGCTCTATCCATTTATTCACTGGATCAAGCATTTGTTTGGACTGCTCATCGTTCCCCATTTGGTAGAGGGGGCACAAAAACACCTTATTCTTTCAAGCAAGCGTTCAAGCAAGAAGCTCTGGGTTATAAGTAAAGGGATTTCATGTCCGGGTTACGTCAAGTTAGGTCTTTTTCCACTCCTTTTTCCCGGGAAGGAAACCTACTCGTTATTAAGTAAAGCCTATTAAGAGTCCTACTCATAGTAGAGAGTGGTTTTCTCACTCAGCTCTTTGGATAAAAGGTATCAGGTCGGCTAAGCACTTGTTTTCGTAACGAACAGGCGTCAGGTCGGTATGACGAAGAAGCTAAGGAGGGCAAGTAGGGGCGGTTTCCAAGGCAAATATAGTATAAAAGAGCAAAATGACTTAACTGAATGAAAAGCGTAAAGGCGTCCGGGCGTAAAGGTACGATGCTTTCAGGTGGGCATTTTTCAGGTAGGGAAAGCAGTGCTAAGGCAGGGAGGTAATCGTTTTGTAGTGAGGTGAATTCGCATATATGATTATATGATAAGGAGGGGCAGGCTACGCGTAAAGAAATTCTCTGCTCTGCTTAGAGCTATGAATAAAGAAATGATGAGATTCCACAGGGTAGATTAGGAATCAAGGGCGTCAGTCGAGCTAACGGCTGGTTTGGTATAATATAATAGATAGGAAGATAAAGTGCATGAGTTGGAGACTTCCTCTTTCTTGAGAGGATGGGAATCAATAGTTCCTGTTACAGTAGTAGTTGGGCCAGGTGAGTTACGTGAGGTGATTGAGATTACTCTTTACAGGTGGGCAGTGGGTGTGGGAGTCATCGCTGAGGGTCGATGGTCAGAGTGAGCATGACTAAGCTTGGGCTGGTGAGTTAGCTCCTTATATGTATGAGCCTTTGTGCGATCAGAGTTGCCTCTGAAAGTGGTAAGCTAAAGGCGTTGCTTTGCTCGCTGCTCGGTTATCCGCTCTCCGGCTTCGGTTAAGCAACTAATTCCTCTCGAGCTGCACTAGTGTTCCGAACTCAAAGAAAGAACCTTTTGCGTGGGTCAGCCTTTATCTAATTCCGTTCCGTCAGGCTTCGCCTTCTTCGATTTAGAGATCCCTTCTAGCTGTCCTATTCCTAGCTGGCTTCGTCTTTCTAGCTTTTAACATCTCTTTTTATCGGCTTAGGTAAGGAACTGCCGTAGCTTGCTGCCCTCCCTGTTAGTGTCTAGCCGGGTAGCTTCGCTTGGTATTTCCTATCCGGCTGTGTAGTCAGGAGTTGCCCGAAAGCCTGCTCTGATGGTTGAAGGCCCCTTTCGATTTAGAGATAGGGGGCAAACGTAACGGCCTAAAGGAGGAATGTTAGTAGCTCTGTCCGCTTTGGCTTCGCCCTCTTCTTATAGCTTAGTCTCTCTTTCTAGCGGTCTTATGCTGCGTAGGAGGGCAAGAAGCTGCTGTGAAAGCTCTCTCCTTGCTAGGCTATAGCGATTGACTTCTTGCTGCTTGCGGCTTCTTACTTACTTAAGCCCTTTTACATAGTGCATGTTAATGCAAACGTAGACTTAAGGGAAAGCCCCCTTTTATCAGCAAACGGGGCAACAGTTAAGCTTTACGTGATAGGGCTAGCGCGCCTCTATAGTACGGGGCGTTTTTCATCTTGTTTGTAGTAGCGTGGCATATTCGATGGAAAGCTGAAGTGAACAAACAGGGCAAAGGCTCGGCTAGCGCATCAGTAAGGGGGCTGTGAAGCTTCAGTTCATTCTACCCCGGTCTTTTTTTGATAGAAGGAATTCCTTGTTTGAGATGGAAGAAACAACAGATCCAAGCCTTTCCTTTGACCCGGATGATCCGACAGCCTTTAGGAACCCACGGTAGCAGCAACAGAAGCTTCTTTTGGATCAGATCCCCCGGTCTCGGTGTTAGGAATGGATCAAGCTCCAGGTCCAGTTTACGCTTTTGTTGACGACACAGAAAAAGATCCCGACCCATCAACCTTTGAAACAGCAGATCCTTCTTTATTAACCTCCGAACTAAGGGATCGCGCAAGAAGAAGTTCTGCTGGAGAAGAATTCAGTGAGTTCCCCCCAAGATTTGCCGATGAGATCGCCTCCACGGAGTTACCCGACGAACTCGAGCTCACAGGAGAGTTCCAGATTTATCCATATAGCAAAAAGTCATCAACAGACTCGTGTTGACGCTGCTTGGCTTCCTTCTGTCACGCCTACACTCCTGTGGGTACTGTAGAAGTGTTTGTGAAACCGAGCCACAAGACTATCCCAATCAGAGATTAACCCAGGAGGCAGCTTGCTATATCATACAAAGGCATCTCCTTCGAGTGATTGCACAAATTGTCCAAGACAAAATGCTCCATTCTGAGAGGTCTCTCCGCAACGGGAAAGAAAGTGTGCCAAGTCTTGCTCTGGGTTGCCCAAAGCATTGAACATACAGAATTAAGGCATTACATACCCAGGCGGAAATGGTACACTATCGATCCAAGCCGGATAGGGTTTACGAGACCGATAAGATGGACGAGACACGTGGTGATGGAAATCTTGAACGTTCTTGAGAATGAAATCTCGCAGCTCCGTAATAGTAATACTATTCGGCATTGTTTCGTAACCCGTGTAATTATTACAAGCCGGATTTACCCCTTTAGTAGATAGTAGATCGCGAGCGGGTCTGGTGAAGTTTGGGGAATTGGCATCATAGGTGGTGGTGGCATTTGGGGTATACTATCCAAAAACGATGGAAGAGGTGCCCCCGTTGGTTGTTGGGTCTGACCAACCACTTGTTGGGCTTGATTGTTCACACCAACCATACGATACGTGCCGTCAAATTGGCAACTTCCGTTTCTTTTTCTCGCCTCTGCAGTTGTGCCAGCTCTTCCTATATAGTGTTGTTAGCAGGTGGAGGAACAAAGTTTGATGTGGAGGCAGCATCAGCTGCTGCGACCATAACAGACACCGTTTTAGGAATAAATTCGTCGGATACACTTCTCGGAGATGGAGTTTCTGTTCTTTCAGGGATTGAAGTTACTGCCCGTGGTCTGGCATTCCTTCCTATATTTCATTTCGAAATAGGAAATTTGTATAGTAGGGATAAATAAGAAGCCCTATTGGTGTGCCCCACTCGGGGAAAGCACGAAATAAAGAGTACTATAAAGTGACTGATTAGGATTGTTTATAAGGGCAGTGAAAAGAATATGACTAGCCTTTGTTCGGGCATTAGTCTTTTCTAGCTAGCTTGACTCGATGCTTGGTCACTAGCAAACTTGTCCCTCCGCGCGCGGATCCATTCTTATTTATTTATTTAATCTAAGGAGTTATATAGGCCCACTCTTTTCTTTGTCCAACCTGAACTTCGAGGCGCTCGGCTGCTGCGAGTGCTGAAGCCCAGTCCTTCACTTATTGGCAACTCTAGCTCAGCCCACTTTTTGACTCCATGAGAAGAAGATTCTCCCCCATCTCGGTTAAGTCCAAGATCGATGGTTGTGAACTGCTTCACATAGTCCAGAACCGAGCCTGTTGAGACACATTAGACTCTGACGGGAAAGGTACTCTACGTTCTCAGGAAGGAACTGAAGCTTTCCACCCTAGTCTTGTGGATCACTTGCTTACATACGTTATTATGCTGCTGAAGCGACAGAACCGACTGTATAGTCAACAGAAGCAGCTGGATCAGTTGATTCAATAGCTCAATAGATCACTTGACTCAATAGATCACTTTCTAAGGGAAATAATATACTTTCAGAACGAAACTATCCGCTTTCCGAGCTCACTAGATTGATCCCAAAGAAAGCGCATTCGTTCGATTGATCGCAAGCCTTCAAACTAGCATTCGCATGTTGGTTGTTCCCCACTAAACATCTCGGGTTCCGGTGAAAGTGAAGGTTCGGACCTTCCCGACTTGATCTATCTTTTCTCTCATTCCGGACTTACCTATTCTACTTCGTACCTTGGATCTCATTCCTTTTCACATTTCATTGACCTAGCTTTACTTGAGAGAGGAGGGAATGGTTGACGAGACTTTCTCACTTGGACAACAGGAGATGTGGACACTAATTGTACTTATCCTTTTTGCCTTTGATTTTATGCCTCACCTCAAAGTAGAGATTCGTGGTTAAGGTTTCGGACGACACGTACAGAAGAGATAGTTCCTCTTGCTCGTAAGAATTGGTTTCGTAATAGGTAGTTGCTTGACCCGGCCGGATCTATAACTCCTGGCACCAGGAACAGGATATGTAGCTACGATGCATCCCTCAACATCGGAAGCGGGCGGACGTGTTAAAAAGGTGTTCTATTCTTCTTCCTCTGCTTCGGACTTTGAAAGGTTCATCCCCGTTACCGGGATTCAAAATATCTCTGTCTAGAAGAAGGCCGGGATCGAAGCCATCTACTCGGCGGAAAAAAGGACCAAACCAATCTTTTACAACCTTTCCTGGTCTCGTTAGCCGCTACTAAGCCCACCAGATCTATTGAATGCAATTCCTTCGCCTGGGTTCTCATCCGAGCGAGAAGAAGGAAGTGCAATCTCAATCCGTTTCTTTCCCATCTTTCGAGACGAGGGCCGGGGTCAGCTTGAAATGTTTGCTCCACTTTTCTTTTTTTCTTCATCTCTCCTGGCCGGTGACCTAGTTCTGGCTAGCCATCTCCATCTGGCTCAACATCTCGATCGCCTCGCTCTTCCTCTCTTCCATATCCTGGTACCTCAACACCTACCGGTTCACTTGCTACCTAGCCATTGAATCTACTCGTGAAGAGCCCAAACCAGAGAGCAAATAGGCGGATATGAAGGACCGCCCGGGGATGGAAAAGGATTGAACGGGACGGGAAGACTTTGGGACCTTCCTTTACATTCCTATCGAGATACTTTCGGGAGCTCAACTCATTCAGCGATGTTCGAAATCGCCAACCCCGTCCTTGTCTGAGAAGTGCTAATTCGGTAAACGACGATGGCTCCATACCTGTGTGACAGCATAAACAGGAACGCATCTGTTTCGGGCTGGATTGTGGAAGTAAGGGGCCATCGAAGGGGGCGAGTGCTCTGCAACAGCTAATAGCGGGCGAAGCTAGGTTCGCCCTCGGAGGGGAACCCTCTCCCCCTCATAAAAGGACCTATTATTTGCTTAGATACTGAAATTAGCATTTGAGAGATTCGGGTTGGGAAATGGAAGAATTGAGAAATAGGAGGCGGGCAAGTTGTTATTTACTGTCCTATCTCAGTCTAACTCTAGGATTCTTTTGATCCAAATTGCTTGGCAAGCTATTTATGAACTTGAGTAGTTTTAAGCGAACGGGTGAAGATGGGGTAAGGTACTTGTGGAAGGGCGGATGGGTGGGGAACAGAAGATGGGATTTCTTATTATTCGGGATTTAATGGAAGGAAAAGGGAAGCGGATCGGTAGATTGGATGATGGAAAAACCAGCTCGAGAACTAGTGCGGGGAGAGGGAGAGCTGGAATGCCGGGAGAATCGTACGGTTTTATGAAAGCATGTGCTATGGTTCGAATCCGTAGTCAATCCTATTTCTAGGAGCAGTTGACAATTGAATCCAATTTTTCCCATTTCGTATCCGTAATAGTGCGAAAGGAAGGCCCGGTTCCAAGTTGTTCCAGAATAGTGGCGTTGAGTTTCTCGACCTTAGGATTAGTCAGTTCTATTTCTTGGTGGGGGCAGGGAAGGGATATAACTCAGCGGTAGAGTGTCACCTTGACGTGGTGGAAGTCATCAGTTCGAGCCTGATTATCCCTAAACCCAATAT
>Ga0153971_1000063_pt1 | contig 15498 bp, 11 predicted proteins | sample TSGA055MetaG_FD_104686 | JGI IMG/M metagenome (GOLD analysis project Ga0153971, IMG submission 104686) | Attine ant fungus gardens microbial communities from Georgia, USA - TSGA055 MetaG | ecosystem: Host-associated > Fungi > Mycelium > Unclassified | place: USA: Georgia, George L Smith State... | reverse complement strand
TTGGTACAAGAAGCTGTGGATACACTTCTTGATAATGGAATCCGCGGACAACCAATGAGGGACGGTCATAATAAGGTTTACAAGTCGTTTTCGGATGTAATTGAAGGCAAAGAGGGAAGATTTCGTGAGACTCTGCTTGGCAAACGGGTGGATTATTCGGGTCGTTCTGTCATTGTCGTGGGTCCCTCCCTTTCATTACATCAATGTGGATTGCCTCGCGAAATAGCAATAGAACTTTTCCAGCCATTTGTAATTCGTGGTCTAATTAGACAACATCGTGCTTCGAACATGGGAGTTGCTAAGAGTAAAATTCGGGAAAAAGAGTCAATTGTATGGGAAATACTTCAGGAAGTTATGCAGGGGCACCCCATATTGCTGAATAGAGCACCTACTCTGCATAGATTAGGCATACAGGCATTCCACCCCATTTTAGTGGAGGGGCGCGCTATTTGTTTACATCCATTAGTTTGTAAGGGATTCAATGCAGATTTTGATGGGGATCAAATGGCGGTTCATGTACCTTTATCTTTGGAGGCTCAAGTAGAGGCTCGTTTACTTATGTTTTCTCATATGAATCTATTGTCTCCATCTATTGGGAATCCAATTTCCCTACCAACCCAAGATATGCTTATTGGGCTCTATGTATTAACGAGCGGGAATCGCCGAGGTATTTGTGCAAATAGGTATAATCCATGTAATCGCATAAATTATCAAAATGAAAAAATGGATGCCAATAGCTATAAGTATACGAAAGAAAAAGAACCCTTTTTTTGTAATTCCTATGATGCAATTGGAGCTTATCGTCAGAAAAGAATCAATTTAGATAGTACTTTATGGCTCCGGTGGCAACTAGACCAACGCGTTATTGCTTCAAGAGAAGCTCCTATCGAAGTTCACTATGAATCTTTGGGTACTTATCATGAGATTTATGAGCACTACTTAATAGTAAGAAGTATAAAAAAAGAAATTCTTTGTACATACATTCGAACCACTGTTGGTCCTATTTCTCTTTATCGAGAAATCGAAGAAGCTATCCAAGGGTTGTGCCGGACCTGCTCATATGGTACCTAACCTAATAGTATGGTATTTATGCTAAGTAATTCTATGACACTGATGTGAATTAGTGTCTCTCTGGTTCAATTAGGACCATAGTTCCTGAATTTTTACGCGAATTTAAATCGAGAAAAGGACGTTTTCCAATCATTGACTCAAACCCATTGTCGAACCCCACTCAGCGGAATATGGAGGTACTTATGGCAGAACGGGCCAATATGGTCTTTCACAATAAAGTGATAGATGGAACTGCCATTAAACGACTTATTAGCAGATTAATAGATCACTTCGGAATGGCATATACATCACACATTCTGGATCAAGTAAAGACCCTCGGGTTCCAGCAAGCCACTGCTACATCCATTTCATTAGGAATTGATGATCTTTTAACAATACCTTCTAAGGGATGGTTAGTCCAAGATGCGGAACAACAAAGTTTGGTTTTGGAAAAACACCATTATTATGGAAATGTACACGCAGTAGAAAAATTACGACAATCCATTGAGATATGGTATGCTACAAGTGAATATTTGCGACAAGAAATGAATCCTAATTTTAGGATGACTGATCCTTTTAATCCAGTACATATGATGTCTTTTTCGGGAGCTAGAGGAAATGCATCTCAAGTACACCAATTAGTAGGTATGAGAGGGTTAATGTCGGATCCACAAGGACAAATGATCGATTTACCCATTCAAAGCAATTTACGTGAAGGACTGTCTTTAACAGAATATATAATTTCTTGCTACGGAGCCCGAAAAGGAGTTGTAGATACTGCTGTACGAACATCAGATGCTGGATATCTTACACGCAGACTTGTGGAAATTGTTCAACACATTGTTGTACGTAGAACAGATTGTGGTACTATCCGAGGTATTTCTGTGAGTCCTCAAAATGGGACGATACCGGAAAGGATTTTTATACAAACATTAATTGGTCGTGTATTAGCAGATGATATATATATGGGCCCACGATGCATTGCCGTTAGAAATCAAGATATTGGGATTGGACTTGTCAATCGATTTATAACCTTTCAAACACAACCAATATCTATTCGAACCCCTTTTACTTGTAGTAGTACATCTTGGATCTGCCAATTATGTTATGGCCGAAGTCCTACTCATGGGGGCCTGGTCGAATTGGGAGAAGCTGTAGGTATTATCGCGGGTCAATCTATTGGGGAACCCGGCACTCAACTAACATTAAGAACCTTTCATACCGGCGGAGTATTCACAGGGGGTACTGCAGAACATGTACGAGCCCCTTCCAATGGAAAAATTAAATTCAATGAAGATTTAGTTCATCCCACACGTACACGTCATGGGCATCCCGCTTTTATATGTTATATATACTTGTATGTAACTATTGAGAGTGAAGATATTCTACACAAGGTCACTATTCCGCCAAAAAGTTTTCTTTTAGTCCAAAACGATCAATATGTACAATCAGAACAAGTTATTGCTGAGATTCGCGCGGGAACCTATACGTTTAATTTTAAAGAGAGGGTTAGAAAACATATTTATTCTAACTCAGAGGGAGAAATGCACTGGAGTACCGATGTATACCATGCACCGGAATTTACATACAGCAATGTACATCTCTTACCAAAAACAAGTCATTTATGGATAGTATCAGGAGGTTCATGCCGCTCTAGTGTAGCCTCTTTTTCGCTTCAAAAGGATCAAGATAAAATTAGCGTTCATTCTCTTTCTGCTGAAGGAAGATCTATTTCTAGTCTGTCAGGAAATAATGATCAAGTAAGACAAAAATTCTTTAGTTCAGATATCTTTGGTAAAAAAAAAAAACAAAGTGAGATTCCTGATTATTCAGAACTTAATCGAAGGGGTCATTGTAATTTAATATATCCTGTTATTCTCTACGAAAATTTTTATTTATTGGCAAAGAGACGAAGAAATAGATTCATCATTCCATTACAATTGATTCCAGAACGAGAAAAAGGGCTAATGCCTCCTTCCGGTGTTTCGATTGAAATACCCGGAAATGGTATTTTTCGTAAAAAAAGTATTCTTGCTTATTTTGATGATCTTCAATACAGAAGAAAGAATTCAGGCATTACGAAATATGGGACTACAGGGGGGCATTCCATCCTCAAAAAGGAGGATTTGATTGAGTATCGAGGAGTCAAAGAATTGAAGCCAAAATACCAAATGAAAATAGATCGATTTTTTTTCATTCCCGAGGAAGTACATATTTTGCCAGAATCTTCTTCCATAATGGTACAGAACAATAGTCTCATTGGACTAGATACACGAATCACTTTAAATACAAGAAGCCGAGCGGGCGGATTGGTCCGAGTGGAGAGAAAAAAAAAATGGATTGAACTTAAAATCTTTTCTGGAGATATCCATTTTCCTGGAGAGATGGATAAGATATCCCGACACAATGATATCTTGCTCCCGCTTGGAGCGGCAAAAAAAAATGCTAAGGAATCAAAAAAAAAATTGAAAAATTGGATCTATGTCCAATGGATCCCACCTAACAAGAAAAAGTATTTTGTTTTGGCTCGACCCGTAATCATATATGAGATAGCGGACGGTATAAATTTAGTAACACTTTTCTCCCAGGATCTGTTGCACGAAAGGGATAATATGGAACTTAGAATTGTCAATTATATCCTTTATGGCAATGGCAAACCAATTCGGGGAATTTATGGAACAAGTATTCAATTAGTTCGGACTTGTTTATTGTTGAATTGGAAACAAGACAAAAAAAGTTCTTCTGTCGAAGAGGCCCACGCTTCTTTTGTTGAAGTAAATACAAATGGTATGAGTCGAGATTTCCTGCGAATCGATTTAGTGAAATCCCATATTTCGTATATCAGAAAAAGGAAAGATCCGTCAGGTTCAGGATTGATCTTTGATAAGAGGCCAGACCGCACCAGTATCAATCCATTTTATTCTATTTCTTCCAAGGCAGGGATTCAACAATCACTTAGCCAAAATCAAGTAACTATTGGTACGTTGTTGAAGAGGAATAAGGAATGCCAATCTTTTATAATTTTGTCATCATCTAATTGTTTTCAAATGGGTCCATTCAACGATGTAAAATATTACAATGATGTAATAAAAAAAGAATCAATGAAAAGAGATAGTCTAATTCCAATTAGGAATTCCTTAGGACCTTTAGGATTAGGAAGAACCCCTCAAATTGCGCATTTTTATTCATTTTACCATTTAATAACTTATAATCAGATCTCGGTAACTAAATATTTACAACTTGACAATTTCAAACAGACTTTTCAAGTGCTTAAATATTATTTAATGGATGAAAATGGTAGGGTTTCTATTTATAATAATCCCGATCCGCGCGGTAACATCGTTTTGAATCCATTCAATTTGAATTGGAATTTTCTCCATCATAATTATTGTGAAGAAGCGTCTAGAATAATTAGCCTTGGGCAGTTTATTTGTGAAAATTTATGTATAGCCAAAAACGGACCGCACTTAAAATCGGGTCAAGTTCTAATTGTTCAAATTGACTCTGTAGTAATAAGATCAGCTAAAGCTTATTTGGCCACTCCGGGAGCAACCGTTCATGGCCATTATGGAGAAATCCTTTACGAAGGAGGTACATTAGTTACATTTATATATGAAAAATCGAGATCTAGGGATATAACGCAAGGTCTTCCAAAAGTGGAACAAGTGTTAGAAGTGCGTTCGATTGATTCAATATCGATGAACCTAGAAAAGAGAATTGAGGGTTGGAACAAGAGTATAACAAAAATTATTGGAATTCCTTGGGGATTCTTGATTGGTGCTGAGCTAACTATAGTGCAAGGGCGTATCTCTTTGGTTAATAAGATCCAGAAAGTTTATAGATCTCAGGGGGTGCAGATTCATAATCGACATATAGAAATTATTGTGCGTCAAATAACATCAAAAGTGTTGGTTTCAGAAGAGGGAATGTCTAATGTTTTTTCACCCGGAGAACTGATTGAATTGTTGCGGGCGGAACGAACAGGGCGCGCTTTGGAAGAAGCGATCTGTTACCGAGCTATCTTATTGGGAATAACGAAAGCATCTCTAAATACTCAAAGTTTTATATCCGAAGCAAGTTTTCAAGAAACTGCTCGAGTTTTAGCAAAAGCCGCTCTCCGGGGTCGTATCGATTGGTTGAAAGGTCTGAAAGAGAACGTTGTTCTAGGGGGGATGATACCCGTTGGTACGGGATTCAACGGATTAGTGCAACGTTCAAGGCAACATACCAACATTCCTTTGGAAACCAAAAACAATAAACTATTCGAGGCAGAAATGCGAGATATTTTGTTCCACCACAGAGAATTATTTGATTTTTTCATTTCAAGGAATTTACACGATACACTGAGACAATCATTTCGAGGGTTGAATGATTCCTAAGAGCGGATTCACCCCCTTTCTTTTTAGCTATTTGTATTTGCGGTCATTTTTTTATTTTTATTTTTATTTGGTATATAGTAATAAAGATAATAAAATAACAAATAGAATAGAAAGAAATTAATATTAATGGTTTGAATCGTGTATCAATGGCCAATATCCGTTAGAGGTAGAAACGAAGGTTCCATCGGAACAATTATTTATTTCTATTTCAGGGCACCTCGTCTCTCTTTTTTTTAATAATTTAATAAAAAGAAAGGAGGTGTGGATAAATAAATGACAAGAAGATATTGGAACATCCATTTGGAAGAAATGATGGAAGCAGGAGTTCATTTTGGTCATGGTACTAGTAAATGGAATCCTAGAATGGAACCTTATATCTCTTCAAAGCGTAAAGGTATTCATATTATAAATCTTATTAGAACTGCCCGTTTTTTATCAGAAGCTTGTGATTTAGTTTTTGATACAGCAAGTAGGGGAAAGCAATTCTTAATTGTTGGTACCAAAAATAAAGCAGCCGATTCAGTAGCACGGGCTGCAATAAGGGCCCGTTGTCATTATGTTAATAAAAAATGGCTAGGCGGTATGTTAACGAATTGGTATACTACGGAAACGATACTTCATAAGTTCAGGGACTTGAGAACGGAACAAAAGATGGGGAGACTCAATCGTCTTCCGAAAAGAGATTCGGCTATGTTGAAGAGACAATTATCTCACTTGCAAACATATCTGGGCGGGATCAAATATATGACTGGATTACCCGATATTGTAATAATCGTTGATCAGCAAGAAGAATATATGGCTCTTCGAGAATGTATGATTTTGGGAATTCCAACGATTTGTTTAATCGATACAAATTGTGACCCAGATCTCGCTGATATTTCGATCCCAGCAAATGATGACGCGATAGCTTCAATCCGATTAATTCTTAACAAATTAGTATTTGCAATTTGTGAGGGTCGTTCTAGTTATATACGAAATCCTTGATTCATATTAATAATGAATAATAAAAAAATTCTTTTGGGAACTCCATAGATTTATGAAATCGGTTATGATTCCTAAAAGAGATACAAGTAACTAGGGATATTATGTAATTAATTGGTATACAAATATATATAAGTCAACTAGGCAAGTCGAAAAAAGAGAAGGTTGAATCAAAATAATTCTTTTTAAAGTTCTATTTTTTTCAGAGGGCAATATGAATGTTCTATTATGTTATATCAACACACTAAAAGGCTTATACGATATATCCGGTGTGGAAGTCGGCCAACATTTCTATTGGAAAATAGGAGGTTTTCAAGTCCATGCCCAAGTAATTATTACTTCTTGGGTTGTAATTGCTATCTTATTAGGTTCAGCCATTATAGCTGTTCGTAATCCACAAACCATTCCTACTGACAGTCAGAATTTCTTCGAATATGTTCTTGAATTCATTCGAGATGTGAGCAAAACTCAGATTGGCGAAGAATACGGTCCATGGGTTCCCTTTATTGGAACTTTGTTTCTATTTATTTTTGTTTCGAATTGGTCGGGTGCTCTTTTACCTTGGAAAATCATACAGTTACCTCATGGGGAATTAGCCGCGCCTACAAATGATATAAATACTACTGTTGCTTTAGCTTTACTCACGTCAGTAGCATATTTCTATGCGGGTCTTAGTAAAAAAGGATTAGGTTATTTTGGTAAATACATTCAACCAACTCCAATCCTTTTACCCATTAATATTTTAGAAGATTTCACAAAACCCCTATCACTTAGTTTTCGACTTTTCGGAAATATATTAGCTGATGAATTAGTAGTTCTTGTTCTTGTTTCTTTAGTACCTTCAGTGGTTCCTATACCCGTCATGTTACTTGGATTATTTACAAGCGGTATTCAAGCTCTTATTTTTGCAACTTTAGCTGCGGCTTATATAGGCGAATCCACGGAGGGTCATCATTGACTAGTTTTCGAAATAGTCTTTTTTTAGTTTAAGCCTTACGCAATATATGTGCGTATCAAGATAATCTGCTTAAGGAGCATAATATATAAAAATAAATAGATAAATTATATAAATATAAACTATATAAAGTATAGAAGTAATAGTCAAAAATAAGATATTAGCGGTATTAGGGAATTGCAACAAACAAAAGGGGAAGTAAAAAAAAGGAAAGAGATCGAAAAGATCTTTTTCCTAAAATTCCAGTTCGGTCTATTTATCCCCCCCCAATGAATACTATCTTTATATTGTTTTGTTCATTTAATTCCAATATTCAATATTATTAGATATTAGTAATCATAATCTGAATAATAATTAGGATTGTAATACTTATAGTATTATGGTGTGCTATTTTAAAAATGATGCTATTGTTATATAGAAAAATTCCCATTCAAGTTGATTTCATCCAATTAAACGGTTGACCAAAAGATAATTTTAATAAATAATAAATTACCTGAACTTAGATCAATCAAATACTTCTATTTCGATGCAATGATTCGATCTAACGAATTTGTCCATGTAGATTGATTGTACCTGCGTCGGCGAGTAAAAAAAGCAAAAATAAAGATTTACAAAAAACGAAATTCAAATTTATAAAAAAAAATGGATTGGTTAGGGGGGGCCGAACTAGATGTATGTACTCTAATTAGTATAAGACAACTCTTGTGAATGTTTCGAAGAATGATTCTATAATCCGATTAAATGTAAGATATGAATGGTTGATTTACGTTATCCAAGAAACACATGTATATGTAATATTAGATATTAATTAGTTATATATGTAATATCTAAGCGGCTCTATTACTGTGAATTTAGATAGGAATTCCAATGGAATCCCCTCCATTTCCTTTGTAGTTGTGAATTGAATATTAAATGAATAAAATAAAGTGACTATTGAATAAAGAGATTCAATCAAGAAAATAAGAAAAAACGAAAAATTCAAAAAGAATGGTATGGATTCAAAAAAATTCTGTGAATAAAAACTAAAAAAGAAATATCAAAGCCGTTCTGATGATTCAATAATAATATTATTACTTCAATTCCGGGTTCTTATTTCCTTCGACTGTATAGATCTTAGCGATGGAATAATTAAGTCATAATTTATTGGTTGATTGTATCATTAACTATTTACTTATTTTGGTGTGAGGAACTTATCATGAATCCACTGATTTCTGCCGCTTCCGTTATTGCTGCTGGGTTGGCCGTCGGGCTTGCTTCTATTGGACCTGGGGTTGGTCAAGGTACTGCTGCGGGCCAAGCTGTAGAAGGGATCGCGAGACAGCCCGAGGCGGAGGGAAAAATACGAGGTACTTTATTGCTTAGTCTGGCTTTTATGGAAGCTTTAACAATTTATGGACTGGTTGTAGCGTTAGCACTTTTATTTGCGAATCCCTTTGTTTAATCCGAAAAAAAAATACGTATTTTTTATTAGTTTATTTCCTTGGACTTACTGCTTTTTTTGAATTCGATTAGGATTTCACTCCTCCAATTATTTGGTGGGACACTAACCCATGGGAAGGACTGATTGGAGAATGGGGAATTAGCAGAACGACTCGCCTTCTTCCTTCCCATTGTTAGTCCAATGGAATAGTTTTTTAGGAAGTGTTACAACAAACGAGATATTTCGCAATTGACATGACATAAGCATAAGGCCTGGGACTTAATTCTAATAATACTAAGTATCACTTTTTTTCTCAATTGGAAATTTCCAATTGAGAAAAAAATCTATTTTAATTTTCTAAATATAGTTAAATAAAATATAAAATAGGAAAAAAAAATAAATAGATAATTAGTCTATCTATATATAAGAGGAGATTATATGAAAAATCTAACCGATTCTTTCCTTTCCTTGGGTTTATGGTCATCCGCCGGGAGTTTCGGGTTTAATACCGATATTTTAGCAACAAATCCAATAAATCTAAGTGTAGTGCTCGGCCTATTGATTTTTTTTGGAAAGGGAGTGTGTGCGAGTTGTTTATTTCAAGAATAGGCTGGATCCAACCAACTGCACTTTTTTTGTTATAACAGGGAAGGGTGCATGATCGCGCGAATTACTTTTGAATAAATTAAGAAATCATATTTCAGAACCATAGCATTTCGCGATTCATTGGTAAATTCGCTTTGATTCTCTATGAACCAATCATAATGATGTGGAATAATTAACATGGTTAAAGCTAAATCGTTTGAAGTCCATACTCAGCAAGGTATTCTTTCTACTATTAGGCTACTATTAGGTTAATATGGAAACGGTTTCAAAATGAATAGTTAGAAAGTTTTTTCGATATATAACACTCATGTCGATAAAATGATTTGAACCCTTTATATTATAAATATTATAATTCTAATATTTTTTTTTCTATTTATTGGAAAAAAATTATGAGTATTTCAACCCCTCTTTTTTATCCAATGCTGAATCGATGACCTACGTATAAATTAAGAAAAATTCTTTGGATTTGAAAAAAAAAAAAGAAACAACGTTGCTGACAATTATTTGTTTGTTCAGAAGAGTCCTCCGAATATTCTGGTCTTGGATTAATGATCCGTTTTGATATTTTTTTTTTTTGAATATGAAATATGAATAGAGAAGAGAGGATAGGTTCATTATATTCAAAAAAAAAAAATGGGAATTTCTCATAAATAATTGAAGTAATTGGGCGCGAGAGCCAAATGATTTGAAAGCTTCATGTTTGGTTCGGGAAGGGATCGTGGAAGTTTTGAAATAAATGGAAAGATAATCTACTTTCATTAAGTGATTTATTAGATAATCGAAAACAGAGGATCTTGAAGACTATTCGAAATTCAGAAGAACTACGCAGGGGAGCCATTGAACAGCTGGAAAAAGCCCGGGCACGTTTAAGGAAAGTGGAAATGGAAGCGGATCAGTTTCGGGTGAATGGATACTCTGATATAGAACGAGAAAAGTCGAACTTGATTAATTCAACTTATCAAACTTTGGAACAATTCGAAATTTACAAAAATGAAACCATTCGTTTTGAACAACAAAGAGCGAGTAATCAAGTCCGACAACGGGTTTTCCAACAAGCCTTAAAAGGAGCTCTAGGAACTCTGACTAGTTCTTTGAACAACGAGTTACATTTACGTACCATCAATGCTAATATTGGCATGTTTGGGACGCTGACAGAAATAATCGATTAGTCCTTCTACTGTCTACTGTAGGCATTATTTTTTTTTTTCCAAAAAAGAATTAAGAAATACTCATGGTAACCATTCGAGCGGATGAAATTAGTAATATTATTCGGGAACGTATTGAGCAATATAATAGAGAAGTAAAGGTTGTAAATACCGGTACCGTACTTCAAGTAGGCGACGGCATTGCCCGTATTTATGGTCTTGATGAAGTAATGTCGGGTGAATTAGTAGAATTTGAAGAGGGTACAATAGGCATTGCTCTGAATTTGGAATCAAATAATGTCGGTGTTGTATTAATGGGTGGCGGTTTGATGATCCAAGAAGGGAGTTCTGTAAAAGCAACAGGAAGAATTGCTCAGATACCCGTAAGCGAGGCTTATTTAGGTCGTGTTATAAATGCCCTAGCGAAACCTATTGATGGTCGAGGTGAAATTTCAGCTTCTGAATCTAGGTTAATTGAATCACCGGCTCCTGGTATTATTTCGAGACGTTCCGTATATGAGCCCCTTCAAACAGGACTTATTGCTATCGATTCGATGATCCCTATAGGACGTGGTCAGCGAGAATTAATTATTGGGGATAGGCAGACCGGTAAAACAGCAGTAGCCACAGATACGATTCTCAATCAACAAGGGCAAAATGTAATATGTGTCTATGTCGCTATTGGTCAAAAGGCATCTTCCGTGGCTCAGGTAGTGACTACTTTACAAGAAAAGGGAGCAATGGAATACACGATTGTGGTAGCCGAAACGGCGGATTCTCCGGCTACATTACAATACCGCTCCTTATACAGGAGCAGCTCTGGCTGAATATTTTATGTACCGTAAACGACACACTTTAATCATTTATGATGATCCTTCCAAACAAGCACAGGCTTATCGCCAAATGTCTCTTCTATTACGAAGACCGCCGGGTCGCGAAGCTTATCCAGGAGATGTTTTTTATTTGCATTCACGACTTTTGGAAAGAGCCGCTAAATCAGGTTCGCGTTTAGGTGAAGGAAGTATGACTGCTTTACCAATAGTTGAGACCCAATCGGGAGATGTTTCAGCTTATATTCCTACTAATGTAATCTCAATTACAGATGGCCAAATTTTCTTATCCGCCGATTTATTCAATGCTGGAATCAGACCTGCCATTAACGTGGGGATTTCCGTCTCCAGAGTAGGATCTGCCGCTCAAATTAAAGCCATGAAACAAGTAGCCGGCAAACTAAAATTGGAATTGGCACAATTCGCAGAATTAGAAGCCTTTGCACAATTCGCGTCTGATCTCGATAAAGCTACTCAGAATCAATTGGCAAGAGGTCAACGATTACGCGAGTTGCTCAAACAATCTCAATCATCCCCTCTCACGGTGGAAGAACAGGTAATGACTATTTATACTGGAACGAATGGTTATCTTGATTCATTAGAAATTGGACAGGTAAAGAAATTTCTCGTTGAGTTACGGACTTATTTAAAAACGAATAAACCGCAGTTCCAAGAAATCATATCTTCTACCAAGATATTCAATGAGGAAGCAGAAGCCCTTTTGAAAGACGCTATTCAAGAACAAATGGAACGCTTTCTACTTCAGGAACAGGTATAAAGAAATTCCTTTAAATAACTTTCTAATTTTTTAGAAATAATTATTTCTATAATCTAATCTTTTATTTTATTATATATCTTTTATATTACTAATTTTATAGTAATAAAAAATTCTTATTAAGAATAAATATATAAATAAATATATAAATAAGTATAAGGGTCTCTTGTTCAAATCATTCAAAATACCTAGTTAGTAGAAAAGAAATATATGGAAATCCGTCGCGTCCAATAGGATTTGAACCTATACTAAAGGTTTAGAAGACCTCTGTCCTATCCATTAGACAATGGACGCTTTTTTCTTAGTTTTGTTTTCACATCTCTTGGTCAGAAAAAAGACCATTGAGAGAATTCCAGGAATTGCGCATTCAATTCAATGATACATTCATTATCATTATATTAATAATTACATTAAATTAGATTCATTACATGAATCATTATAATTAGATCCTCTATATTATAGATTATTTAATATAGAATTTAAATAATATAATATTTTATAATAGATAAAAAATATAACTTTTACTATTAAACATATTCTAAATATAATATAGAATTTTAGAAATATAGAGAATAAATTAATATATAGAATATAGAGATATAAGCGGGTAGCGGGAATCGAACCCGCATCGTTAGCTTGGAAGGCTAGGGGTTATAGTCGACGTTGAGTCATCGTTTTTAACGTCTCTAATTCAAAACCGAACGTGAAACTTTGGTTTCATTCGGCTCCTTTATGAAAGATGGACAAATTTCACATATGTCAGATGTGAACTAAATTACAAAAAAAAAGAAAATTTCGGCCCATAACATCTATGTCAGCTTTTCTGTTTGAATGCATTCAAAACAAAACCCGCTTTATAGATGATCCCTATAGAACAGGGGGGGTTAGAACCACCCTTCTAGTTACTTCGTTCTCTATTTCTATTTGAAAGAATCCTTAGGAAAAGGATTTTGTTTCCACCGAGCTAAAACAATATAATATGTCGATGTCTCTAGTAAACCAAAGCCATTAGTTAATAGCTGTTTTGCTTCAATCTCTTTTATACAAATCATAAATTGAAGATTTAATTACGATTAGAAATACTCCCTTCTCTATTTATCCATGGACCCTTTACTCATACTTATTCAATTGGAAATATTGATCCAATTCAAAAACCAATTATGTTTCGTAATTTCATAATCCAATTTTGTTTTTTCCAATTTCTAATTGACTCTTTTGGATACAAATCACGAGAATGTCTATTCTTCCTCGAATCTTTCATTGAGAGGTAAAGGATTAAATCCTTTTAAGAAATAAAGTTTTTGATCGGAATATTAATTAAACCGAAGGACCCCTTAACCATTTAAGGGGTTAATAGAACGAATCGCACTTTTACCACTAAACTATACCCGCTACAATGTGATTATTGTATATAAATGGATCTTTTGTCGAACAAAAAAATGGGTGATAATTAAGACGATAGGATCAGAAAAGAATCATGAAAATTAGAGCGTTGACATGCTTTGGCCAAGGAGACTAATGAGATTGGGGAAAGAGGATTTATTTAAATAACTAAAAAAACACGCTTTTTTAGTTATTTAAATGAGATGGATACGTCTCGATAAAAAAAAGGCGTATGCCATAACATAAATTGTGCAAGAATATATGGTTCTATTCTTTTTTATTTTTAGTCCATTTACTTTACTGGAATAAAAATAAAAAAAAAAGAAAGAATAAAATAATTAAGAAATGACACTCGGATTCTATTCTATTCTGTATGATAGGAATAGAAATTGCCTTTATTATGATTGTTCTTGAAACAACAACAATCATTAATCATTTTTTTTTTCAAATCAAATAAATCATTTTTTTCTATGATTCATTGGAACAAAAACGAAAGACCCGGCCCGGTCAGGACCGGGGGCCGGACTGTGGAAGTAAAAGTAAAAAAGGATCTTGCAGACGAAAGCAAAGAGGTACTCTTTTTTTATTATTTATTTAATTTTAATTTATATATTTATTATTACTTTCTATTTACTATATATTATATAATATTCTTGGGGCATTAGGTGGTTATATATCTAAATTTATATTCATTGGAATAGTGGAGTTGAGATATCGCTTTCGAGCCCTTACTTTACCTAAATGAAATCACTGATTTTTATTTTCTATATTTTTTTTCTATTTTTCTATGTCTCTATAATTAGATATCTATATAATAATTATATACTGAATAATAAAGAGGTATAAAGAGAGGGCCCTTTTTCAAGCCTTACTGTTTTTGTGTAATATAATCTAGTAATTATCCTTTTTCTTTCAATTTGGGGAGATGGCTGAGTGGACTAAAGCGTCGGATTGCTAATCCGTTGTACGGGTTTTTCGTACCGAGGGTTCGAATCCCTCTCTTTCCGCTTTAGTCAATGACTTGGTATTTTTTCTTTATCTTTCAATTTCTCTTTCAACGAGTCTTTTTTTTTTATTTCATTTTAATTAATAGTTAAAAATGTGGAATAAATAAAATCCTAAGAACATTTTAAAATCAAGCAAGGAAAACAGAAACTTTATTGTTATTTTTTATTCTTCACTCTTCACGTCCAGGATTCCGTCCTGGATCATTAGATAGGAATCCGAAGATAAAGAGAGAAACAAAGAATACCACTACTGTGTAAACAAATAGTTTAAGAGTAAGCATTACACAATCTCCAAGATCATTTTTTTTGGAAAAAAAGATAATAGATTCTCCATTTTTATACCACATACCTTATTTTGACACCACGAAATTCTTTTTCTAAATCTATAGAAATAAAAAAGAATTTTCAGAAATTCATTTGTAATAAGAGTCAAGTCTTTCATTACCAAAAGCTTTTTCATACCCGCAATTAGATATTGCGGAGGAATCTACTAGGTTCTTTCACTGTAAAAAAGGGTCCGAATGAGGAACTGGGGGGAGCCCAGACTTATTGTGGCGATCCAAGAATTTGATTATTTTGAATCGAAGGGTTATACTATAAGACTTATCTGATCTTATGAATTGTTAGAATTTTTTTTTAAGAATAAATCATGAATTTTTCTAGGACCGTATTAAAGATCTCATCGAAAACTTACAGCAGCTTGCCAAACAAAAGCTAAGAGAAAAAAGAGCAAAGGTATTACTGGCATAAAATCTACGATTGGATTCAAAAAAGCATAAGCCTCGGGCAATTTTGAGAAGAAAAAACTACTTGAAGAAAGAGCAGAATTAAGACAAATACAGATCAAACTAAAGATATTAAGCATAACAAACATTTTTTTCTTTGTTCTTGAAGATAATTGTATTTATTTTGATTGAGTTATTAATATGATGAGTTCTTAATAACTCAATCAAAATAAATACAATTA
>Ga0153971_1000062_pt1 | contig 15534 bp, 23 predicted proteins | sample TSGA055MetaG_FD_104686 | JGI IMG/M metagenome (GOLD analysis project Ga0153971, IMG submission 104686) | Attine ant fungus gardens microbial communities from Georgia, USA - TSGA055 MetaG | ecosystem: Host-associated > Fungi > Mycelium > Unclassified | place: USA: Georgia, George L Smith State... | reverse complement strand
TGACCACCATTCCACTTCCATTAGTCACAAACCCAAATAAAAAAAAAAAAAAATAAAAAATAAAAATAAAAGTGAAATGAAAAAAAAAAAAAGTTAAGTTAAAAATTCAGTTTTTAAAAAATAAAATTTTTTTAAAAAAAAAAAAAAAAAAAAAAAAAAAAAAAAACTCAGCCATTCTATGGTTTGGGCCATGAGACATTAAACTGGTTGACAAAGAGGCCTGGAGGGCACAAATTACTCCAAAGGCAAGGCTCCTGCTCTCCTCAGCAGAAACTTGGTTATTCCAACTCATAGAATGTGTTCTCCCTTTAGGAGCAGAGGGAGAGGGAGCAGCAGAGAGCTAGAGAGGGGCAATTTTGTGAGAGAGCTTGCCTATAATAATCCTAGAGGCAGTAGGTGTCCTGGAACTAGGACTGACCTCCTTCTCTTCACTTTCCTCCTCCTCAGAGGAAGAAGAGGGCTCAGAAGATGCTTTCCTAGAGTCCTCAGCAGCTGAAACACTCCTGAAGGAGTATCTGACAGTGCGATAAGTACAAGAGCATTCTCTAGGATGAACATGTTTACCAGCCCTAGAGCTGGCATAAGAAATAAGGTTGAGTGAGTCTGAAAACTCACCAACACTAGTAGAAGTGACCTGGGGACCAGGGGGATGAGCATTGGTAGTATAGAATTTATTCTGAATATCTGGTTTAACTATGGTGGTGGTTAGAAAGAAAGAAGGGATGTCTTTCTAATACTCCCACTTTCTTCTTCTCCCTACAAACCCTTTAGCATACAATTGGGAACTGTCACTGCCCATTTCTACTTGCTAGTCACAGTTAAATTCCCTTTTGCCCCTTTCAACAGACAAGATCCTAGAATGGGGTTCGAGGGTAGAAAGAAGGGAAAATATCAGGGAGCAAAGAAGTTTATTGAGAAAATAAAGGAAATACAGGAGGTAAAAGCAGCACTAGGGAGAGTACAAGAAGAAATAAAGAAATATGCAGACAAGAAAAGAGAAGAAGTAGATGACTATAAAGTAGGGGACTTAGTGATATTGAGTACTAAGGATCTGAAGTACCAAATAGTCAGGAGGAAGACAGAGAAATTAACGGAGAGATTTATAGGCCTTTATAAGATTAAGAAGATCATATTATCAAATGCAGTAGAATTAGAACTACCTAGTACAGTAAAAATACACCTGGTAATAAATGTCAGTAGAATATGACAGTATATAGGGCAAGTAGAAGAACAGAGGAAGGAGCAACAAGCTCCAGTGATAATTGAGAGAGAAGAAAGATAAGAATATGAAGAAGGGGTATATAAGAGAGGAGAACTGCCAGAGAGGTTTATAGCAAAAAAATTATTTGAGTGGTCAGATAAAAGATACAACCAAGAATACTAGAGCAGACTGGAAAGAAACTGGAGACTATGGAAGGGTAAATGACCAAGAGAGAAAAAAATAATAGAGATAATCAAAGAGAAAAAAGAAATTAAGCAAGAAGACTTGGGACTAGGGGAATGGACAAAGAAAGATGAAGACGAAATGGGCAACGAAATAGGCAACATGGTTGACCCTTACTATGAGTTGTAGGAAATTCCTTGGGAGGAAACTTAAGAGGGGGGTAGTGTTATGACTTAGCAAAATGGTTAAGTTATTATTCATATTCCTTTTATATTTCTTTTCTTTTCTTGGACTTACTATACAGAAGGGAGTGTGGGAAAGTATCATGTCACAAGTGTCCCATAGTCATGGTCACATGATAGGCATGGGAAAGTAGTGCACAGACTATATAGTAGTTGTATAAATAGTGTAGAGAATCTAATGGAAACTCTATTAAGTTCTCTTTGTCAATTGCTGAGCAAAGAGCAGTTGGCTTTATTCTAGCTTGGAGTTTAGTTTTCTTACAGGCAAGACAAGAAAAAGAAGAAGAAATGTTTGAAAGAGGAGAATTGCTAGAGAGATTTATGGCAAGAAAGTTATTTGAATAGTCAGATAAAAGGTATGACCAGAAATATTAGGAAAGATTAGAGAGAAATTGGAGATAATGGAAAGGGAGAAAAGTAAGCAGAAGAAGAACTTTGAAAATGGTTAAAGAAGAAGAAGAAATTAAGCAAAAAGACTTGGGAATAAAAGAGCAAATAGAAAAAGACAATAAAATGGACAACATGGTTAATCTATACTACGAGTTGTAGGAAAATTCCTCAGGATGAGGAAACTTAAGAAGGGGATGGTATTATGACTTGGCAAAAATAGCTAAGTCAATATTTCTTATTTCTTATTTCTTTTCTTTTCTTTTCTTTTCTTATTGATGGATATATAAAAAGAAGATGACTCATAGGAAAGCATAGGACTTTGGTACAGAGTTAGGGCTACTATTCATGTATAAATAGAGTACAGAATCTAATGGAAACTCTATTGAGTTCTCCTTATCAAACACTGATAAAGAAGCAGTTGGCTTTATTCTAGCTCAGGAGTTAGTTATTCTAACAATGAGGAGAAAACACAAAAAAACAAAGCAAAGGAGAAGAAACATAGGAGACACATATAGCTGCACATTTACTCTATAGAGTTATGCTATATGGACTATTTAGTCATTATTAAAGCAGAAGGTAGTGGGGTTGTTGTTAAGGAAGTGAAAAAGCTATTAATAATAATATTACATGGTCTTGTAGAGGGAGAGTATAGGTTGCATTGCATGATGATATATTTACTGGTCTAAACCTCAGCTTGGTTATATAAGCATCTAAGAGAGAAGTTAGGAAAGAATTATTAATAATACTCACTGATAGAAGCATGGTCCATAGTCATGTGGGTAAATCAAGTACACAAGGCATTAATAAACCCTATGGAAAGGAGCTACGAACTACTCTTAGCATAGATAGGCTTGATAACATATTGTTTTTCATCCTCAAAATCCAAGAACACTTGTTTTTTCTTTTTACTGGTTGAGAAGAAGATTTGCCATTCCTTAAGCATATTGTCATATTCTTTCTTTTTGTTAAACAGATATGAGTTTTTGCCAGGAAAAATGGATCAGTTGGTAGACACTTTGACTTAATCATCTACAAGCTTATGTCTAGGCCATTCTGCCTTTTTAGGACATTGCTAAAAGTGTATGGTGTTTCTGTTATCTTTGCTGAGAAAGGATCTGATTCTAGTAATGAGCAGTATGATAATTTTTTGAAGGGAATCAATCTAGAATTTAAGAATTTTACTAGCTGTAATAGTAGAATCAGTGATAACAATAATGTCATGGGTGTCTTTATTATCTATAGCAGGAATAAGGCTAATGCATATGGTTATTAGCTCAGCTTTGATAAATGTAATATTTATAGTTTGGATATAGAACTATTTCTTGACAGAGTTATTGGTCCAAATGTTAACGATAGCAGATATAACATTAGACTTTTTTGTAAGGTGACGCTCTAGGATAGCTTAGGTAACCTGGTATGGATAAGTATAATCTAGCTTACCCTTGGATCCTCAGAGCCCACTGTTTACTAGTTTCCTTCCCTCTAGTTCTCATTACCATAGTGATACTATGCAGTCTTATTAGGTATGGTAGTTATTAGTGTCCTGATCTGGGTTCTCTTAGTGACTGGCACACAGACCAGGCTAGTCTAGTATATATAGCTAGTGGTGTACAGTAAAATACCTTATCCTAACATTGATTGGAACTCCTGGACTATTCAATGTTCTATTTCTAAGTGACTTCTTCACTAACAGCTAAGTTGACACTGGACTGTTCTAGTCCTCTTATATTTTTGACTCTACTATTGGCAATAATGGTGATACTATATGAGGAATTTTGTAATTGCCTAAAGACATAGTTGAGGTTTTGGATGTATTTGTGAGTGTTCTTATCAGATGAAGAAGGAAAGAAGTGAAAAGTTATCCTACTAGAGAAATGATTAACTACTTTTGAACTAGAGGAAAAAAGAGTATAGGTAGGATTAAAACATGAGGTAATTTCATTGAGATGTTTGTTGATGTTCTTAATAGAGCTTTTGAGTTTAGCTTGCTGTTTGATTATGAGGTTGGAGGTTACAAATCTATAAGGAGGTTAATTCTTGGTATGCAGTGTATTTAAAATGGAGTTGATAGCATATAATGGTAGGATGGAAGTGTAATAGAAATAATGGCATCCATTCAGCTTTTGTAAGTGTAGGAAAATAGGGATGAGACCTGCTATAGCTTCAATGTCCTCTAACAGAGATGTACAAAATGTACCTGTAATCCATAAGACAGCTCTTTGCTGTATTTTCTTAAGTTTAGACAGATTATTAACAGTGGGGGCTCTCTTGAAAAACCATAACTGAAAGCTGTATAGTACTATCAGTAGTATATATGTTCTGTATAGTAGCTATTTTTAAAGAGTAAAAATATCACGTGATGAGTTGTCCAAGAGTTTTATGATGTTGAGGGTTGAAAGACATTTGATAGCATAGAAGTGGGTGTGATAATGGAAGTTGAGCTTACAGTTGAAATAGAAGTCAAGATATCACCAAATAGATTTGGGCATGAGGATAAGGCCTCCTACTGAGGTAAGATTGATAGAAGGATTAGGTGGGTGATGAGATCTTGTAAAGTGGAACACTTTAGACTTTTTGTGCTTCATGACAAGACCTACATCAAGAAGGATTTTGGACATAATATTGTAACTATAGAGAAGAAAAAAGAAAGACAGTTCATAGTTCTTCTTCTGAGAAATTAAAAGACCATTATCAACAAATAAAAGGATATTAGTAGGAATTTTGTCTTTGAGATTTTTAATTCTTTTTTTGAATGTCTTTATGATAGGAGCCATATAAATTGCAAAGATAATAGGAGAGAGTGGACCTTTGTCTTACTTCTATGTTAGTGTTAAAAGAGGAGAAAAGAAGCCATTCCAGGTGTATGAAGTTGTCCTATCAGTATGATAGCTATCAAAGAAATTAATGATGTTAGGGTTGAGGCCAGCTTTTTTAAGACATATTGAAAGAATAATTAAGAGAGAGAAAGAATTGGGCAATGTTGAATATGATAACACTTGTATAACACTATTTAAGCCACCCAGTACATATGATATGTGCAAGGTAGAGACCTGCATTGATAATGGACTACTGTTTGATGTTGCTAAGTTGATTTGGGTTGAGGAAGTTATTAGAAGTGATATAGAATTGAAGCCAGGTGCTAATAACTTTCTCAATGAGTTTTTCTGTAGTGTTGAGCAGAACAATGGGTCAGAAAGATTTGGATATATTATATGACTTCTTGTTAGGCTTAGGTATAACAACTGATATATGTCAGACTAGCTAACTCCAAAGCCAGAATTAAGCCAACTGCTCCTTTATCAGCATTTGACAAGGAAAACTCAATAGAGTTCCTATTAGATTTCTCTACACTATTTATATAACTACTACATGGTCTGTGCACTTCTTTCCCATGCCTATCATGTGACATCATGTGATATGATGCTGTGACTTCCTGTCATGTGACTGTCATGTGACACTTATGACATGACACTTTCCTGCACTTCCTTCTGTATAGTAAGTCCAAGATAAAAGAAAAGGAAAAGAAAAGAAAAGAAATATAAATAATAACTTAGCCATTTTGCCAAGTTATGACACTATCCCCCTCTTAAGTTTCCTCGTTCTGAGGAATTTCCTACAACTTATAGTATGGGTCCATCATGTTGCCCATCTCATTGTCATTTTCTTCCATCTACTCTCTAACTCTTGATTTTTTCTCCTCGATCTCTTCTTCTTCTGGGATTGTCTTTATTATTTCTCTTCTCATAGATTTCTTACCCTTCCATCATCTCCAGTTTTTCTCCATTCTTCCCTAGTATTCTTGGTCATATCATTTGTCCGACCATCCATATAATTTCCTTACCATAAATCTTCCTGGTAATTCTTCCTGTTGGAACGTTCCTTCTTCGCACTCTTGCCGCACCACATCTTCCATGTCTTGCCGATATTCTTTTTTGAATTCTTCGATCGCTTCTTTTGCATTCTCTAAATTCTCCTTTCCTTCCCAAGTATCAGATTCTGCTGTAAATCCTTTCCAGCATACTAGGTACTTATTTTTCCCTCTTACTCGTTGCTTATTCAGAATTCTCTCCACTTTCCATTCTTCTTTCCCTTTGATTATTACTGGGGCTGGTTGCTCCTTCTTCTGCCCCTCTACTTGTCCTATATATCTACGTATTCTACTAATGTTGATTACCGGGTGTATTCTTACTGTGCTAGGTAGTTCTAATTTGACCGCGTTCGATGATACTATTTCCTTGATTTTGTAAGGACCGACAAATCTCTCTGTCAACTTCTCTGTTCTCCTTCTGACCATCTGATATTTCAGATCTTTAGTACTGAGCATGACCAAGTCTCCTACTTTATATTCGTTTACGTCCGATCTCTTCCTGTCAGTGTACTTTCTCATATCTTCCTACATCTTCTTTAGCACCACTTTTGCCTCTTCTTGTATCTCCTTCATTTTCTCCACAAACTTTTCCACTCCTGCATATTTTCCTTTCTTCCTCCCCTCGAACCCCATTCTGGAGTCTTGTCTGTAATTTGCCTTGAAAGACAACATTTGAGTACTCGAGTGTGCTTTGTTATTATATGCGAACTCTGCTGTTCCCAACCATTCTGGCCATTGTTCTTGCCTATGGTCAATGAACATTCTCAAGTACTGTTCTAGTTCCTGATTAACCCTCTCTGTCTGTCTATCTGTTTGAGGGTGGAATGCCATTGACAATTTACTCTTGATCCCCAACATCTCATTTAACTCCCATATTAACCCTGCTGTGAATTGTGGTCCCCTATCTAATATGATACTTTTAGGTAAACTATGCAACTTCCACACATTATCCCTGAATAACCTGGCCAGTTCTTCTGCCAATGTTTTCTCTGTAGTAGGTATGAAATGTACCATTTTTGTTAATCTGTCGACTACTACTAAGATCAAGTTGTATCCCTAAGCTAAGGACAACTTCATAATGAAGTCTGCCGATATATATGTCCAAGGTTTCTCTGGTATTGAGTTTGGCATTAATTTGCCAGCTGGTTGCTCTGTGTGATTCTTGTTTCGTTGGCAAGCATTGCACCCTTCCACATATCTCTTCATCTCCTTGGTTACTCCCAGCTACCAGAAATTTCTAGTTACCAGTTCTACCATCTTCTACTGCCTCCCATGTCCTCCTATCAGTGTATCATGGTGTAGTCTAATGATTTCTGCTCTCAACTTTTTATCTTTTGGCACGTAGACTTTTCCCTCTTTATACATGATACTGTCTACTTTTCTCCACTCTTTATCTCTCAGCATCTTCACTCCTGCTCATTTCATTTCTTCTACCGCCTTTACCACTTTGTCATCCTTTACTTTGGACTTTCTAACTTCCTCTAGTAGATCTACTCTGTCTACTATGATTTTTACTGCTTCTGTCTTCCTTACTTCTAACCACTCTAGCTTCACTAATGTTTCATTCTCGTTATCCTTTTCCACTCTAATCTCCTAATCTGGCCTTCTGCTCAAACTGTCTGCTTTTCCCATTTTACTCCCTAGAATATGTTTCAGTGTAAAGTCGAACCTTGATAAGTATAAGGCCCATCTTGCTTGTCTCCTGTTTAACTTTTGTGCCTTCATGAAGTATTCAAGATTTTTGTGGTCTGTCCAGATCTCGAATTTAACTACTGTTCCTTCTAGGAAGTGTCTCCATGCTTCTAGGCATCTAACAACCGCTAACATTTCTTTATTGTGTATCTCATAATTTTTTTCTGTATCACTAAGAGATTTGGAAATGAAAGCAACCAGTCTCCACTTTTCGTTTGAACACTTCATTGATAGTACTCCTCTAGTTGCATAGTTTGAAGTGTTAGCTTCCACCCTAAATTCCTTGTCTAAATCTGGGGCAGCTAGTACTGGTTTACTAGTGAAAATCCTTTTTAGCTTATCGAATGCCTTCTGTTGTGCTTCTTCCCACTACCACTTCTTATCCTTCTATGTAAGCACATTCATCGGCCTGGCTACTCAGGCAAAATTTTTAATGAACCTCCTGTAGTAATTTGTAAGGCCCAAGAATTTCCTGACATCTTTCACATTTTTTGGCTGTGGCCAATTAAGCACTCCATCTACCTTTTTTGCCTCCATTTCTATTTCATTGGGTTCTATGACAACCCCTAGGAATCCTATCTTTCTTGCCTTCCACACACACTTCTCCAGCTTGATATACAAGTCATTCTCCTCTAACCTCCCCAATATTTCCTCCACAATTTCATCATGTCCTTCCTCAGTTTCTGTTTCTACCAATACATCGTTCACAAATACTGCCACTTTTCCTTCGTTAATCAGGTCTCTCAGTATTTCATTTATCATTGCTTGAAATGTTGCTGGTGAATTTGTCATTCCAAAAAACATGACTGTGGGTTCAAATGAGCCTATGTACATTGTAAATGCTCCCTTCCACTCATCTCCTTCTTTTATCCTCACATTATTGAACCCCCACCTTAGATCCATCTTTGTAAATACTCTTTTACTACCCATGTTGTCAATTAACTCTGTGATTAGTGGCAGCAGGTAATTATTCTTCACTGTCTGGCTATTAAGGTTGCAGTAGTCCATCACTATCTGCTTGCTTCTATTTTTCTTACCAACAAAAAATACTGGTGACATCTGTGGGGATTTTGAGGGTCTGATGTACCCTTTTCTTAGCTGATCCTCTATGAAGTTTTGAACCTCCTCTCTCTCATTCTTGGACAGAGGGTAGATCTTTCCTTTCTGTGGTTTAAACATCTCCTTGAGATCTATCACATAATTCCAAATCTTTCTGGTCAGTATTCTCTTGGACTCTACCTTCCTGAACACTTTCCTCTACTTTAAAAATTTCTTAGGGACCATTTTTTCAATTTTCCTATGGTCCTCTTCCATCTCTTCTTCCTTTCCCCAATCCTCTTTATCATTTATTGCCCAACAGACAATTTTCTCTTCTTTCTTAGTTGCTACTCTTTTGACTTTCTCTTTCTTCTGACTCTTCCCACCACACAGGGGTGGACATCTCATCATCTTAACTTTCCCAGTTTCCCAGTTTATTTCTAGATTATATGCTGCCAACCATAGCATCCCCAGAATTACTTCTGTCTTTCCTAGATCGCACATATCCATTCTCATTCTTTCCATGTGGCCTTTGTAAAACACATTGCACTCTACTTGGTGCATAATGGCCCCTCTGCTATTATTTGTGCTATCTACATTCCTGATGGCTATCGGTCTTTCCAATTTTTGTAGCTTGAACCCATGTTTAGCTATCGTCTGTTTATCCATAAACATCTCTGTTGCACCACTATCCAAGAGCACTTTAATCATTATGCCTTCATGCGTATTTATCTTCTCTACTCCAATATTCAACCACACTTCTCTTAACATTTTGAAGGTTCTTCTGACCTCCTTTCGACCACCCCCCTCTCTAACTATGCTTTCCAGTTCTTCTGACCATGTGCCACTTTGCTACGCTTTTGCCTCTCTGGGCCATGCTGCCCTCCCCTCTGTCTTCCCTTTGCATCTACACTAACTTAATTCTTTCCACTTCCAAAAAGGAATCACTTCTTGCCCCTAGTTGTCTTCTATATGAGATTCCTTTTCTCCACACTTGCAAGTCAAGTATGACACTACTATCTCTTCTGTCATCCACCCCAACTCTAATAATCATGCCTCTCACAGAATACCTTTTCCACAATGCTCTTCTGCTTTCTTTCTTAGCTCTTCCATCAAGCTCCTCTTCTCTCCTTGCTACACTTCTCCTTGTACAGGGCACACTGAAAGGGTGCAAAAGGGAATTGCATACTGGGACAAACAAAACCATGCTGTGCTAGCTCCCAATTGCGTGCTAAAGGTCTGAGGAGAGATAATCAAAGATGAAGGTTTGTACACTCAGCTGCCCCCTTGTCTGCACCCCCAACACCGAACCTTATGGGTGTGATGCAATCCAAGTGTGCACCTAGCCAAGCTTTCCCAGCCTGCTGTCCTCTCCGAAGCCTGCCCAAGTTGCGTCTGCATCTTCTCTCTAGATCGAGTTTTAGGTATACTCTGTGTTCTTTTCAAGACACCCTACTAGTCTCAGTCTTCTTACTCTCAATAGATTCACATTTACGATTCCAGAGGCAGTGTAGATGGAGGTAGGAGTCAAGAGATTCCTCCCCTATCCAACTGCATACCGGATACTATATTAAAATGATTACAAAGCCCTGAAACTCAAGAAATAAAATATAAAAAGGAAACTATTACTACTTTTGATGTTCTTTCGACCTCTTCTCATGCTAGGTCTGTCCCAATCCCCAGTGATGACGTGTCCTCTTCATCACATCCTTTCCATCAAAGATAATGTGTCTTCATCGTAGCTTCTCTCTAGAATATTCTTCCTGATCTCCCATCACTCCCTTTGGTGTTGCTTTGTAAGAAGGACCTCATTGGTTACCTATTAAGTAGTCAGTAAACCCACTCAATGTCTAGTATCTCCGAGTCACATCCTAGTGCTCATCTATCTAAATATAATTGATCTGATGCCATCAATGCTTAATTGCAACTAGAGTCTATTTATCTAAGTCTGTCACTCAAATACTACTGGTTCTAGAGTCCCAATCCACCATATCTCTAAGTCGGTTCCATCCTATGACAGATCTAGAGTGTAGTCCTTTTATGACTTTCTTCCTAAACCTGATGCCAGCTCATCCTGCTTGCCTCCTGAGGTCTCGACATGAGCTCTAGTTTGGTTATCACTTGCTTAATGTCCTTATCTTATGGTATTACGTTCTGAGGGTATGGAAAGGGCTCTAGAGCGAACTCTAATTAAGAATTTGTTGGTATAAAGCGTATCAAATGTTATCTTCCATGAAAAATTCATTTGCAGTATAACATCTTCCTCTCACTATAGATGACTGTTCTCAGTCGTCTTCTCGAGACTGGTTTTTGGTTTTAGATCGTCATCTACCAGTGTCTAACACTCTACTCTCACAAGGTTGGTCCTTCTTGAAGATGGTTTCTGTCACTCTAGGCCAATGTATCCTGTGAACCGTCCTTAGCCCTAAGACTCCATTCTTTCTCAAGCTTATTAGCACTTCTCAATTGTCTGTTACTTCCTTCCTTATAGAGTTATCTCAATTCAATTCCACTTATACAGCATCATCTCTACTTCTGTATATATATATATTGCTTATCTAATCTTCTTTTATAGGATCAATCTTTGATCCTTCTTTCTGTTTTTCTGTGGCGACTACTTCTTTTGAACTCGTCATTCTGTTCCCCTTTTCTTTCCTATTCTTTCTTCTCTACCATCGCTCACTCTATGTCTTCCCTGATTATCCTCCAACAACGTCTCTTTGAACTTCATGGGATGAGTCACTCTGCTGATAGAGATGCTCAAATTGCTGTTCTCTTTTCTGATTTACACCAGCTTATGCAACCGCTCTCGTCTCCTGTACCTGCTCCTGTGTTGCCTAGGAAAGAGCCTCTGTTGTCTTTCCCTTCTTCTACTATTGCATCCATTGATCTTGCCTTAATGCCTAGTTCTGAGGAGCCGGCGCCAATTCTGCCCGTTCTCCCTAGTCCTACTCATCCCTCGGCAGTTCTTACCCCTTCAAGCCCTGTCAATGGTATATATTTTTTTTTATTTTCCTTCTAATTTTTGGTTTTTCTAATTGTTCTGTTCACAGAGGCTCTAGTTGCAATTACAACTCCTGCTCCCATGCTTATTTCTACTTCTCCTGCTTTGCCTCCTGCAGAGCTTCTGGCTATTGAATCTCCAAAGTCTTGGCAACGCCCCATTGCGATGCAAGCGGGTGTTTCTCTGCCTCGTTTATCCAGACCAAAACCGCATCCCCGTCCTGTCCCTCGATATCCTCTTCCTTCTCCCAATCCAGTTTCTTCTCCTAGATCATCTGTGGCTGCTCCTACTAAAGCTGCCGAGTCCGGTGCTGCCTCTGACAGTACCATACTTCCCCCTTCTCCCAAACTGAAGCCTAAGCCTCGTAAACCCCGCGTTCCTTCTAAAGCACCAATCCCTGGTCCATCTAGAGCGTCTTCATCTCCTTGCAAGAAACGTTGCATCCGTGAATCTGGTTCTTTTTCTAAATCTAAAGGCAAAGTTCGTACTTCTCCTGGTCGATCCTCATCTCAAAGTAAGTCTTTTCTTTTTACTTCAATTTCCTTCTAGAGCTGAATTCTATCTTCTTTCTTTCAGCTTGCGACATTGCCTCTCTTTATGGCATGTCTGCGGGTCACCCCCTTCTAGAAATGGTCCCTGCACTGTTCGCACCTCCTTCTCGTGAAGATCTAGTGTGTTTTCTCGCTTCAATTTCTCTCTAGAGTCAGTTTTCTGAGTTATTCTTCTTTCTAGAGTCCTGCCGAGTATCTTAAGTGTCTGACTTGTCTCTCTTCCGGTACTGAGGAGTGCCATCCCCGGCCTCCTGTCCCCTGCTCCAACTGTACTGCTGCCACTGCACTCTGTTATAATCTTATTGAAGCTTCTCAAGCATGTGCTCATTGTGATTCCGCCCACATGCCGCACTGTACTCATCAGCAACCAGTCTCTTCTTGGCAATTCTGGGCAGAACAAACTTGCGTGCCCAGTTTTACAAGCAGTCAGCGTACGTCTCTTCCTCTTTGTTTCCATCTTTTTTCCTTTTCTAATTCTTTCTCTAGACATCATGTCCTGTCTTCGCGCCCTTATGGCTTCTTGGAACTGTGTCAGCTCTGCCCACGATACCCTCAGTACCACCCTGGCCACTTATTAGAATCAAGTGTCTGAATTTGCTGAGGAACTTCTCGTCTTGCAGGAGTATTTCTCTTATGATCCTGACTACTGGGTCTCCAGTGGTCTGGTTGATTCTACTGAGTCTAGGGATGCGCTTTTCGCAGCTGCTCAGTCTGCTTGTGATCCCAGGACTGGACTTTCCTCTCAAGCTGCCGCTGCACGACTATTCAATGCTTATTTCGCATTTGTCTGCTCATTTCATGAGGGTATTGTCCTTTCTGATTTCAGTAGTGACCTTCCTGATCCACTCACCTTTGACGAGCGGCATGCGCAAGTTCTCCAGGACATGCAAGATCTTCGTGATCGCCATTCTCATAAGGGTAAAGGTCAGGCTTGAGTTTACTGTTTTATTTTCTCTTTTTTTTCTTGTATCTATTATTTTTATTTATATATATATATATCTCTGCTGTGATGATTTTCTGCTTTATGTAACGCGTGAGTTCCCTATTTCTATATCTCATGTCATTACTCTAATCCATGCTAAATATAGTGTGATTTCGCATAAAAATTTTCCAAGTCTAATTATCCTTTCTCCTTATGTCTCTATTCGGCTCGGCTTTTCCTCCCCCCTACTATGGAAAAAAGGTGTCCTCACCATCTCTCTAGAACGTTCTCCCTTGTCTCTAGAAGCTTCTTGCTTCCTCTCGTCCGTATGCGTCATATTTTCTGGTGATTTCCTTTCTTTCTTTGAATTTAATTACTGATCTTTCTTTTTTCCTTTCTTAGGTGTCATTCCGTTAACCTTCCAGTATGTCCCATCGCTTTCTAGGGCCTTTCCACATGTGGGGTCAAGGTTGCCTTCATCTATATAACCACTCCTTATCTTCGAATTACTCTATTCCTTCATCATCTTTACTTCTCATATCTATGGCTTCCTTGGTAACTGGTGAAACTCATAATGCCTTCTTGGAGCTATCTAATGCCGTCTCCAATGTTTTCCATCATAGCCAATGCTACGCTCGTCATGAGACCACTCTTGGTTCTCTCAAGATGGCTATCGACAGTCTAGCTGAACCCGCTGTGAGTATTCTTTTTCTGTTTCTATTGTTTGATCTTCTTTTTCTCATTGTATTCTTAATAGCAACTCTATCTAGATCGACTTAATTCTGATTCTACTGCTATCAGCAAATCCGATTATATCAAAATCTTGGGCAAGGCAAAACGGTCTTACGAGACCTTTCGCAAGAACCACGACCATTCATTCATTTATCCCCCTATTTATAAGCAGTTACAGACTTTTATAAGTCAATATGAGAAGAGTCTGAAGGTATTTGATGTTCGTTCTAGTATCCCATCTGCTCAGCAGGATCCTCTCCCTGGTAATGGTGGTGTCTCGAGCACTGATACTGGCAAGTCCAGTACTTCTAAGGTACGGATTTCTCCTTTTTCTTCTTTCTAGATCCAATTGCTAATATTTCTTTCTTTTTTCTCTTAGCGTTGCAAGGTCAAGGCTCTGCCTCCTTCTGATAGTGAAGCCGACATTTCGGATAGTGATACTGACGAGGTAACCTTTATCATGCATGCCCTGTATAATAATATCGCTAAATGTCTTCTTCGTCAGACTTCTGTTCGTTTTTTCTTCTCTCTCTATCTGGATGATCTCTTATTTCTTTTTGACAGTCTTCTATGCAGGTTGACGACACTGGTGGTCCTCCTGCTCCTACTGTTTCACCACCCATGCCTCTATCACCTTCTTCAGCTCTGCCTGCAGGGGCTGTTCCTATCTCTCACTTTCCGGTAAGTCTTTTCTCTAGATCATTGCCTCTTCTTCTTGACATTCTTCCGTCTCCTCAGTTTGCTTCTACACCTCTGTCTATTGCTGGTTCTGGCAGCAGTCTTGCTAAGGAAGGTACGTTTCTTTCTCTCTTTGCTTTTCTTCTTTCTAACTTGTCTTTTTACAGCTCGTGCCGTTTTTTACGCTACCCAGGACTTTTACAAGCAGGGCATCCATGCTCAGAACTCTACGCTTTGCTCTTGTTCTCTTCCCGCTATCAAGGTCGCCCTCATCTTTGTCTCTTTCAATGTCCTCCAGGCTATCTACTCCCTCGAGAATGCAGCTCGCAACTATAAGGATGCCACTGAGGAACAGGAGTGTCTTTCCTCTATCTACGACTCCTGCATTTCTGCTCAGTCTGCTAGGTAGTCTGCCCTGTCTTCTGTGATCTTGTCTGCTTGTCTACTCGTCTCGTAGTTTTTGCTTTATACTCTCCACTCAATTGTATCTCGTCTGTTACTCCCAATCCAAGAGTTTTGTTGTTGTTTCTCTTGTGTGATTATCTCTGTCTGATTCTGCAGCAAGCTCCAGTAGGCCCTCCTCAGATGCATCTAATAAGTCTTTTACTTCTGAGTTAAAGTCCAGTTTTTTCCTAGAGAGATATGGTAGTACTCTAAAGGCCGTTACTCTGTTCTGCCATACTGAACCATCAAGTTCAGCTAAGATATAAGTGCCTCCTTGTAATTTTCTCACAACTACCATAGGTCCTAGATACCTTGGTTTCATCTTTCTATCTGCTGACATTTCTATAGCCGAATTTCTTACCAAAACCAGACTTCCTGGCCCTAGGTCAAACTCCTCTATCTTATGTTGCAGATCTCTCTCTAATTGTAAAGTTCTTCTAATCTTCTCTTTAGTCACTTTCTCTCACATTTCTTCTACATGAGCCACATGTTTAGCTAAGGCCATTGCTCGTAATCCTATTAGCTCCTCTCTAGAGAGCATTCTCTCTGGATATTTGACTAACCATGTTGCTTCTATTATGTCCAAAGG
>Ga0153971_1000059_pt1 | contig 15772 bp, 7 predicted proteins | sample TSGA055MetaG_FD_104686 | JGI IMG/M metagenome (GOLD analysis project Ga0153971, IMG submission 104686) | Attine ant fungus gardens microbial communities from Georgia, USA - TSGA055 MetaG | ecosystem: Host-associated > Fungi > Mycelium > Unclassified | place: USA: Georgia, George L Smith State... | reverse complement strand
TGTGACTCTGTGACTATCACATGATATTCCCCATGCTCCCCCTTAGTAATAATCTAAAAGAAAAGAAAAGAAAAAGAAAAGAAATATAAATATTGACTTAGCTGTTTTGCCAAGTCATGACACTTATAGGTGTGATGCAATCCAAGTGTGCATCTAGCCAAGCTTTTTCAGCCTGCCATTCTCTCCAAAGCCTGCCCAAGTTGCATCTAGATTAAGTTCTAGGTATATTCTGTGTTTTTCTTAAGATATTCTACTGACTCTAAACTCTTACACTTAATAGTTTTACATTTTACAATTCCAGAGATAGTGATGATAGAGATAAGTACCAAGAGGTTCTTCTTTTCTTCTCATCTTACCCTAGATACTATATTAAAGTTATTACAAAGCTCTGAAACTCAAGGAATAAAATATAAAAAGGAAACTATTACTACTTTTAGGATTCCCTCAACTCCTTCTTGCTCTAAGTCCCCCCAAAATCCTACTGATTACACATTCCTCTCCTGACTTCTTCCCATCAATGACATGTCTCTCTTGCTGTTTCCTTCTAAAATCTTCTTTATCCTTTAATGTTCTTCTTTCTGTTATTGGCTTGTGATTTAGAACTCCTTATTTACCTGTCAAGTATTAGTAAGCTCTAACCATAGTCCCAAATCTCTAAGTCACATCCTAAGTGTTATTTATCTAAATATATCTAATTTGATACTATCAATGCTTATTTGCAATCAACAGTATATCTATATAAGTCCATCATTAGTATACTGCTAGTTCTAGAGTGCAAGTATGCTATTCCTAATAAGGTATATCCAATACAAAGTAAATCTAGAATATTTCCATTTGATAACTCTATCTATAACCTAATGCTAGCTCATCTTGCTTGTCTCCCAAGGTATTTGCATAAACTCTAGGTCTAGTTCAACCTGATTACTATTTCATATAACACTTTGGTACATTCTAAGGACTAATAATGGGTTCTAGAGCAAATTCTAATTAGGAATTTGTTAGTATAATATATATTAAATGTTACTTTCTACTACAAATTCTCTAGTAGTATAACAATAGGCCTGCTCACAAGTGGTTTCTGACATGTGCTACTATGCCTATTGTCTTCATGTCAGAGATGGTCCCCAGCCACCTCTCTTCTATGGTGAAAAGCTATTCCAGCAGTTTATTGTTGATGCATGGGCAAATTGTGAGTAGAAGAAACTCAACTAGGCTAGAATACATCAATATACTCTTAGATCTGAGCTCTACCAAGGACTACAGAATGCTGCTATACATGATAGGCATAATGGAGAAGATGTTGGGCCTTTGGAATGCAAACTCATTCTTCCCTCTTCTTATGTAGATATCACAAAAGACCACTTATTATTTGTAATGGGGTTGAAGATTGATTCAAAAGGTGCTTATAAGCAAAGTTTAGACAGTGACAAGAGATGTTGTTAAGTCTGAGGTCTAATCCTCAGACTATGAGTCCTTAAATATAGAAAAGTAATAGTCTATGTACTAGGACAGATTATCACATGCTACTACCTATTGTTCTATATATGGTAGTGCCTTTATACTTGAAAATGTGATAACTTAACCTTATGGAGGCTGTCCTTTGTTCTAAGAAAAGAACAGATGACTATCTATGAATAATTAATAAAGTCTATGTACAAACATTGAGGTCTTCATATCTCCACTAATATTAATCTCCTTGAGATTGTTCTAGGCTCATTTTGAGTTTTATAAAGAAGGCTTCTGCTGAGCCTAGAACTGAAGCATTGATCATGGTGGTTTCCAAGATATTAGTGATTTAATAAACAGTAATATGATAGTTACCAGTTGATCTGCTTAATATCTCAGCCAATATTGATTTCCTTGAGACATGACTGGCATCAATCAAAAAGTCTTCTTGAGGGCTTTCTGTAGCCATTGAGACTGTGAGAATCATTGAAGAATTGATGGAGATATGGCTAAATAAAGTTTGTAACATAAAGAAAACTTATGGGAATATATCAAGTTCTTGCATCTCAGACAGAATATATGCTTGGGTCACTCTGATGCTGATAATCAACATGTTTAGTAGTTACTAGAGATTAGTACTAGATCAACTATAAAATGATTCAAGTCTTTGTTATCTTAAAACTATGTTTCTTGGCTATTTCTCTATTCATAAACATTCCTATGATGCCACTATCTAAGAGTGCTTTGATTGTTATGCCTTTATGCATATCTACTTTCTCTATCCCAATGTCTAACCATACTTCTCTTAGAATTTTGAATGTTCTCCTGATGTCCCTTTCCTTTTTTTCCTTTATTGCTATGCTTTTCAACTCTCTTAGTTATGCACTACTTTGCTGTGCCTTTGCCTCTCTGGGCTGTACTGCTTCTTTCCTCTTTTTACATTCACACCACTTCTGTCTATTTGAAATCATCCTCTATTTTCCTCTACATAACACTCCTTTCTTCTACACATATGTTGCAATCAACTCCCCATATACCACCCTAGCTCAAATAGATATGCCCCATCTGGGATGTCTTCTCCATAATGCTCCTGTGTCTTCTGTTGTAAGACATGTGCCAGACTTCTCTTGTCCTCTTGCTATGCTTCTTATGACCTGGCCATACATGCTGCCTCTTCTTTCTCTATTCTTCTCATTCTCCTTTCTGTTTTCTGCACTTCTTCCCTAGTGAGATGCACCAGCTTCTTTTCATGCTGTGCCTTTTGTGGCCTTGCTACATGTGCTGCTTTTCCTCTCTTCTTCCATAGTAGGCATTTTCTGCACTTATGCCCCTCTTTATTACATTTGTAGCATTCAACCTTCTACTTCTTCATCTCCTGTCTCCTTAATTCCACTCCACACTTCATTATCCTACTTGTTAATACTTTGAATTTATTTTGGGGAACAGATTTCCCCTTCTTCTTTCTCTTCTTTCTGCAATGTTGGGCTTGGTGTCCAAACCCTCTGCAGTTCCAGCATTCTCTTTCTTGCTTTCCTTCTAACTTTGCCCTTAGTGAAGCAAGAGTATGCTTTTCTTTGAGCAGGTTACTCATGATATTATGGTATTGCTGTTGAGACATCATGACAATATCTCAAGAGTATGAATAGAATATTGAGTCTTGCTATTTACTGTTATATCTGCTAGGGTGTGTTAAGGACCAGAAACTTCACAAGGAAAGGAGTGCAATTGAGGATTTAGTTACAATCTTAAGGGTTGAACCAGCCTCTGTACCAATCCTCAACTTCAGGTTGAAGGGAATGAGGTCCAGGTTAGGGTCACAGGAGATTAGGGTGAGGAAAAAGGAGTTGATTGAAGTTTTGCCTATGAAAGAACAAAGCTAAGATATACTGACTAAATCAATGCATACTTCAGGTATGCTGACTAATCTTAGGTAATATTCTGCTAAGTTCAGGGTCATGGTTAAGGCCATGACAGGGTGTTGTTATGCCACTAGAGAATTTTCTATGGAAATGTAGTATGGGATAAAAATTATAACCCTGGATTTCACTATTAGAACCTACTCTAGAGACCTCCTACAAGCCCTAGACATAATATAGATCCAAGACTGGGTACTTCTATTAGGTAGTGGCCAAGCTGTCACATGCTAGAAAAGCATATACCTCAGGAGGCAAGACTGATGAGCTGGCATCAGGTTTCTTAGATATAAACTATCAATGTTAAAGCTCTAGAAGTCAGAGGCTCAGGAATATCCTTGGAATGCGAGATAATTTCAATCTAGAGTAGACTTAGACTAATATGACACCAAGACAATAGATCAAAAGTCTATTAGTAACTAGTGATCCCATCACTGCTAGACTTAGGTAAGAAATAGACATGCTGCTGGATGACAATTGTATTGCTAATGCTCAAACACACTGTCATATGTTTCTAGACTATATTCAGAGTAGAAGGAAGCTGGTTTGGGGTTCAGAGAACAATGGGCAGGAGTGAAGTATAGAGGTAGAGCAGGATTATATGGTCATGTCCAGGAGGTATAGAGGACAGGAAGATAATGGCTGTTATGGCTGCTGTCATGCCAGACAGCCATTCAGGCAATAAAGTAACATTTTTCACCATAATAACAAGAATAACCAGCTTGAGAGACAAGTTCGGCCCCCCCAGAGATATCATTAGATACCCAGTTGTGGACTCAAGCATACTACTTGAGTAGCAGAGTAATGGCTATGACTACCACTACAGAAACCTCAGAGATTATCCAGAGAATTTCATAACAGATCTATAACAGAACTTCTCTCTAAAGTACTCTCGAGAGTGGAAAGGACCTTAGAAGATGTTCTTTAACAGAATGATGTCATATCTCAGCAGCAGTCACTTATTTATAACATCTAGGTTACCATCAAAGTAGGACCATTATTACTGATGGCTAATTATAGTAAGAACTAGCAAGATGAGTCCTCTCGAGGACTGCATCGCAAACCTAACAAAAGAAGACTGAGACTCAAAGATGTGATGAAGTATAGAGGAGTAGTAGAAGGACTAGAGAGGTCAGGAAGAGAGGTCAGATAGAGAGATGAAAGAAGAGGTGTTTGATGAAGATAACATGCTTGAGAACAAGACAACTCGAGATCGCTGTCTCTCTCTACAGTCCATCAAAAGGCTCGAGAGCTATATATTGTTTATAGAAGAACCCCAGAAGTAGGATTAGAGAAGTAGGGAGTGGTAGCCAAGTGATTGGGAGAGGTGCTATCTTATCATTTCCCTCTTACTATCTTTGGGAATTTGGAAGTTTTCCTTGTTTCTTTTCTTTTGTTGTATTATTGCTTTATAATCCTAATAAAATACTCTAGGGCACAGAAGGAAAAGAGACTCTTCTCCCCCATTATCTCTCCCTCTGTTACTCTAGAGCTAAAAGGCTATTTGAGTGATTTGAGGATTTCTTTTGTGTCTGCTTTATGAAAACTTTATAAAACTTCCCTCGAAGGGAGACTTAAGCTCAATGGACCTGGGCATTTGCTTATGCTAGGAGCTAATCACTTGCTATGAGTCATTGAAGTCAGCTTCCAGTTATACAGTCAGCTGAAGAAGAGCCCATACAATGGCATGGGAGTTCTAGGTAGTACTGCTGTATCAACGGCGAGCTAGACTACTAGACTAGGTAAGGGCAGTAGTGTTATGGTGCGAGATAAATGCGTACCTTAGGGATCCTATTATGGTAAGGGTTCACTTGAGTGGATACTAAAAACAGTTCTTTTTTTCTTAGGTTTCTATTTGATATGTTTTGGTTATTCTTTGGACTTTTACCCTCAGTAAGCTCTCTATTATTTGATTTATCTCCCTAGTGCCTACTTGTTTAGTGCACAATTGTGAAGCAGCTTGGAGATTTCACCTCTCTAACCTCACTTTCACCTTTGTTCTGTGATCAAACCTTTTGATCCCCATCACCACATGGTGGTATCATAGAGGAGAGATGCAAGGGAGAGTAGTAGAATAGAGAGTTTCCTTTTCTATTTCTTTTTAATTGAGTCTTGAACATTTGTAATATTTGAATATATTTCTCAGAGTGGAGATTGATAGGCAGTGCCTCCTTGGCCCTTGCCTTCATCTCAGAAGCTCTTGAGGTTGTAAATGTGATTCTCTTGAGTATGTAAGAGATAATCTTGGTAAGAGGTTGAGTTGGTAAATGTTTCTTATCATATACCCTACTCTTTCTTGAGACAAGATACAGTAGTCACTCAGACAACCTTCTATGAAATAGCAGACCTGAAAAGCCTGGCTAATCATTGACTCAGATTATATCATATCCATAAAGTTTGATGTGGGAGTATGGATGAGGGCTTGATTGAGTGTAGTAAGGTTCATGAGTGGTTTACTAACTATTCTACTAGTGAGCTTGTTATGGTGTGTAAAGATAGACATCTTAGGGACACCATGCAAGGTGGATCTAGATCAAGCTCCTAATCATTTCATCTATTTTTATATTACAAATAAGCTGTACTTCATATTACAATTTCTTTCTAATATCCCTACTTCCTTCTTCTCCCCACAAACCCTTTAGCACACAATTGGGAACTGTCACTGCCCATTTCTACTTGCTAGTCACAGCTAACTTCCCTTTTGCCTCTTTTAGTGCAAGATCTTCATCCAGCCAGATACCTACTTCCTTACTAACTACTGTCCTAATACTAGGGTTATACTATCACCTCAACAGGAAGGATCCCTAATCTAGACAGCCCTTTAAGAGATAACTGTCACTCCTCTGCATGTACTACTTACAATAGAGCATAGCACAAGGTTTATACTATGAAAGTGTAACTAATAGGTTCAATTAGTAGATCAGGACTCAACTATATACCTGAACTTGGTATACAATTTCCTCCCTCAGTTTCTAACTGACTGAGAAGTTCCCTTAAGCCAAGGGCCTAGCTATATATTGTCATAACTTGGCAAAATTAAGTTAATATTTATTTTTCTTTTCTTTTTCTTTTCTTTTCTTTTAGATTATTACTAAGGTGGAGCACAGCAAGATATTATGTGACAAGTCACAGAGTTACAAAAGGTGTGACAACAGTCACAGAAATGGTCACATCATGGTCATGGTCACAAGTTATGGAGACTGCAGGAGATAAAGAAGCATAGCCATATAATAATTGTATATATAGTGTAGTAAATCTAATGGAAGCTCTATTGAGTTCTCTTTGTCAATTGCTGAACAAAGAGCAGTTGGCTTAATTCTGGCTTGGAGTTTAGCTTTTTTACATATATGGAGGTGACTAACAATTATGGTGATTGTTAGTCAAGGGTTAATAAAATGATTGATAGAATATATAAGCAAGGTTTGAGGTAAACTAAGCTCTGGGATATAGATTATTGAGTTCTTTTGTCAGTAACTGACTTAAGATCTTAATCCTAGGTTAGGACCAAGGGAGCTCTTCAGGGTTAGAAGAGAACTCAATGGAGTCCTCACTTGATTCTTTTATACTATTTATACATTTCTTATCTATTTGTTCCTATTTATAATACAAGTCCTCTTCCTATGTCCATCAGTCATTCTTGGTTTCTTTCCCATGTAGTCTGTCATTCTCTTCCATCAACTGATTCTGTCCATCACTATTATCATAGTTACATTAACTTATGATACTCCATTGTGAACTCAAGTATACCACTTAAGTAGCAGAGTAGTAGCTGTAACTACCACTATAGAGACCTCATAGATACTTGCCCAGATGCCCTATATCAGATTTATAACAGAACTTCCTTTTAGAGTACTCTCGAGGATAGAGATAAACTTTAGTGACTAATCTTATACAAAATGATATCATACCTTAGTGACTAGCTATGCTATATCAAGAGCAGTTACCATCAGATCCAAGCTATCATCATTGATGGCTAATTATACTAAGATCAAGAAAAGCAAGTTAATGCAAAGTCACCTTACTATCATAGCAGAAGAAAACTAGAGCTCAGAGAAGTAAGAAGATTAGAGAAGTTAAGAAGAGAAATAGAAAAGAGGTTTAGTAAAGACAACGCATTTGAGGACAAGACAGCTCAAGAACACCATCTTTCTCTACAGCCTAGCAAAAGGCTCAAGAGCCATCCATTGTGCAAAGGAGAATTCTAGGAGTAGGGTTGGGGGAGCAAGGAGTAGTTGCCAAGTATTTTGGAAAGATACTGTCTTATCATTTTAGTCTTACTATGTTTGGAAATTTGAAGGTTTGCTTTATCTCACTTTCTTTGTTGTCTTACTGCTTTGTAATCCTAATAAAATACTCTAGGGCACAGGAGGAAAATCAAGCATTACACCCCCATTATTATCCCTTTCTATTACTCTAGAGCTTTATGGCTATTTAAGTAATTAAGTCTCTATTTCGCTGAGCTTCTTTGTTTATTTTCTAAAAAACTACCAAAACCTTTCCCTCAGAGGGAAATTTGAGCCCTAATAGACTTGGGCATTTGCTTATACTAGGAGCTAACCACTCACTATATATTTTTGGAGTAGACTTCCAGTTGTATGGTCAGCTGAAGTAGAGCCTACATGATAGTACAGAAGTTCTAGGTAGATCTGCTATATTGATAGTGAACCAGACTACTAGACTAGATAAGGGCAGTAGTGTCATGGTACAAGATAAATATGTACTTTAGGGATTCTATTACAGTGAGGACAATCTCAAGTGGATTTATTAAAAATATTACTTTGCCTTCTTTCAGTTATTTGAGTTTCCTTTACTATTCTCCCCTTTTTTTATAAGCTCTCTCTCCTATTTGATCATTTCTCCAGTACCTACTTGTTTAATGTATAATTGTAGAATATTTTAGAGATTTTGTTTCTTTCACTTGAATCTACTTTTGTATTGTGATCAATTTCCTTTGATCCCCATTGGTGCTTTCTTATGAGTCACTTTCCTCTCACATATTTATTTATAAGAAAAATAAAGAAAAGAAAAAAAAAGAAATATAAATATTGACTTGGCCATTTTGCCAAGTCATGACATCAAGAAGTATATAGAATCTTGCAATATATACCAAAGAAACAAGAATCACACAGAGACACCAGTGGAAAAGTTAATGCCTAATGCAGTACTAGAAAAGCCTTAGAGTTATATAACAACAAACTTTATTACAAAGTTACTATTAGTACAGAAATATGATGTAATATTAGTAGTATACAATAGAATGACAAAAATGGCATACTTTGTGTCTACTGTGGAAAAAACTTTAGTGGAGGGAGTAGCAAGGCTATTCAAAGACAATATCTGAAAACTCCACAGGTTACTAGAAAGTATCATAATGGATAGAAGAGTGCAGTTTATGGTAGAGATGATGAAAGAGTTAAATCACATATTAGAGATAAATACTAAATTATCAACAGCATACTATCCATAGATAGATAGTCAGATAGAGAGAATGAATTAGGACCTTAAACAATACTTGAGAATGTTTATAGATCACTAACAAGAACAATGGCTAGATTGGTTGGCAACTGCAAAGTTTGTATACAATGATAAGATGTAGACAAGTAAAAAAGTATCTCTATTCAGAAAATAATAAACAAGACCCACAAATAGTATTTGAAATGAAGAAGAAGGGGAAGTTCAAAAAGACAAAGGAATTTGCAACAAGGATAAAGGAAGTGCACAAAGAAGCAAAAGCAATACTAAAGAGGAGTTAAGAGGAAATGGGGAGGTATCAGACAAAAAGAGTAGTAAGATAGAGGAGTATTGAGTAGGAAACTGGGTGCTTTTTCAAGTATGAAAGATCTGAAGTATTAAATGAAAAAGAGATAATTGGAAAGTGTAAGACTCTAGCTGCAATGACTTAAGTCTACTCCAAGTCAGAGTTGACAAGGAGAACTCAATAGAGTTCCTATTTGATTTTGTATACTACTTATACATTTTACTACTGTGGCTGTGCAACATCCTCCTATAGTCCTCATGTTATTCCCATTATGTGTTTACCTCCTCACATGTTGTGACTGTGACTGTGACTTTGTGACCAATGTTATGCTTTGTGATTATGTGACTGTTATGTGATGCTTTCCCATGCTCCACCTTAGTGATAATCTAACTAAATAAAAGAAAAGGAAACAAAAAGAAAAATAGAAAATGACTTAGCTGTTTTGCCAAGTCATGACAGAAAGACTAACTGAGAGATTTGTTGGACTTTACCAAGTAAAAGCAATAATCTTGACAAATGCAATAGAACTGGTTTTACTAAATATAGTTAAAATATATCCAGTAGTTAACATTAGTAGAGTATGTAAATATAAGAATCAAGTAGAGGGCTAGAAGAAAAAATACCTAACACCAGTGATAATCAAGGAGAAAGAGAAATACAAGGTGGAAAAAATATTGAACAAAAGAAAGTTTAGAGGAAAGAACAGGTATTTGGTATAGCAAAAAGAATATATGGCAGAAAAAGATACATAGAAGCTAAAAAAAAACTTAGGGAATGTATAGGAATTAGTAGAGAGATTTGAAGAAGAACACAGCAAAAGAGTAAGACAGGTGAAGAAGGATAATATCAGAAAGAGTAGAGAAGGAGAATTGCTGGGAAAATATATAGCAAAACTACTATATGAATAAAATAACAAGAGGTTCAGTAGGGAATATTGGGAATGGTTAGAGAGAAATTGGAAAAGATAAAAAGAAAAAAGAAAATTAAAAATAGTTTAAAAAGAAGAAAAACAAATTGAGAAAAGTAAAATAGAGGAGTAAAACAAAGAAAACAAAATAAGAAACCTATAGAACCCATATGACAAGTTATAGGAAAAAATTCTTGGGATGAGAATTCTTAAGAGAGGAGTACCATTATGAGTCGTCTTAACCATAACTAAGAAAAAGTGACATAGACTAGAATTGAACCAGTGATAAATAGACACTTGTAAAGTAAATACAGACAAATAGCATAACTTGTATATATAGTATAGAACAATTGATCAAGGACTCCATTGAGTTCTTTTCTAATCCTAAAGAGTTCTCTAGTCTAAACCTTAGACAAGGTTCTTAAGTTAGTTACTAATATAGTCTATGTACCAGAACAGACTATCATATGTTACTACCTATTGTTCTATATACAAGGTTTTCATCTGGGCCTCCAGCCCTTCTTGAACTCTCTACTAATTCTGTATTATTAAGTTTGTGTTAAAGTTAGTCTGCTATGCTCCTTTCCAACAACAGTTTGTGCAGCTGCAGATAGTGTTGTTTATCAGGTTGCTTTGCTCCCTTCCTACAACAGTAAGGCCACAGTTAGCTTGCTTTGCTCACTGCCTGTTCCAATTTATTCCAATTTTTCCCAATTTATTTGAATTTTTACTGAATTTATTTGAATTTTATGAAATTTTTCAAGAGAGTATGTGAAGAAAGCTACTTGGTCAGTTCTGAGTCAGCTGCCATCTATCACAAAAGGTCACTTACTAATTTGTGATGGGTGATTTGATACTTGAATAGTTCAAAAAAGCGAAGTTTAGACAATGACAAAAGATGTTGTTAAGTCTGAGATCTAATTCTCAGACTATGAGTCCTTATATATATAATTGTAATGGTCTGTATACTAGGACAGATCATCACATACTACTACCTATTGTTCTATATATGGTAGTGCCTTTGTACTTAAAATAGTAATAACTTAACCATATGGAGGCTGTTCTTTGTTCTAAGAAAAGGACAGATGACTATCTATAGGTAATTAATAAAGTCTATGTACAAATATTAAGGCCTTCATATCTCCACTAATATTAATTGCCTTGAGGTTGTTCTAGGCTCATTCTGAGTATTATGAAGAAGACTTCTGCTGAGCCTAGAACCAAAGCATTGATCATGGCTGTTTCCGAGATATTAGCAATTTAATAAATGGTAACATGGTAGTTACTAGTTGATCTGCTTAATATCTTAGCCAATATTGATCACCTCAAGACATGACTGGTATTGATCAAAAGGTCTCTTTAAGGGCTTTCTGTAACCATTGAGACTATGAGAATCATCAAAGAATTGATAGAGATATGGCTGAATGAAGTTTGTGGCACCATCATCCCACATTTGGTCTCATGTACATAGTAGATGAGGTTTTCATCTAGGTCTCTGGCCTATCCAGAATCCTCTACTAATTTTGTGTTATTAAGATTGTGCTAAAGTCAGTCTGCTATGCTCCCTTCCTACAACGGTCTGTGTGATAATAAGTAGTGTTGTCTATTAGGTCACTTTGCTCCCTTCCTACACTGGTAGTTTGCACTATTGTAAGTCAGGTCACTCTGCTCCCTTCCTACAACAGTAAGGCCACAGTCAGCTTGCTTTGCTCACTGCCTGTTCTAATTTTATTGTAATTTATTGTAATTTATTTGAATTTATTCTGAATTTTATTGAAAATTTTATAGAGTTTTTGAGTGAAAAGAGAGGGTGTGTAAAAAGTTGAACTATGTGTCAGTGCCATCACTCCCACATTTGGTCTCATGTACATAGTAGATAATAGTGTCTTTGTACTTAAAATAGTGATAATTTAACTACATGGGGCTATCCTTTGTTCTATTCAAGAACAGATGAGTATCTATGGATAATTAATTGAGTCTATGTACAAACATTGAGGACATTATATCTCCATTGATATGAATTGTCTCAAAGTTGTTTTAGGGTTTTTATAAGACTAATAAAGAGCACTTTTGATGTTTTTAAAATCAAGGTATTAATTGTAGTAGTTATTGAGATACCAATAATTTAATATATGATACCATAGAGGCTACTTACTGATTGTCTGATAGCTTAGCAAATACTGATTGCCTCAAGACATATTGGGTATTGTTTGAAAGGTCTTTTTACTATCATAAACTTCATTTGGACCTATTTCCACCAATTCTTCAATGATTCTCATAGTCTTAATGGCTACAAAAAGCCCTTGAAAAGACCTTTCAATTGATATTGGTTATATCTTGAGACAATGAATATTGGCCAAGATATCAGGTAAATCAGTAGGTAACCACCATAGTACTATTTATTAAATCACTGACATCTCAAAAACTGCCATGATTAATGGTTTGCTTCTAGGCTCAGCAAAAGCCCTCTTCATAACACTCAGAATGAGCCTAGAATGACCAAGTAGATTAATACTAGTGGAGATATGAAGTCCTCAATATTTGCATATAGATATTAATTAATTACCCATAGATAGTCATCTGCCTTTAATTAGAACAAAGGACAGCCTCCATATAGTTAAGTTATTATATTTTCAAGCACAAAGGTACTACTATATGCAGAACAATGGGTAATAGCATGTGATAGCCTATTCTAGTGTACAAATCATCACCATCCTGTATATAAGGACTCATAGTCTGAGGTCTAATTCTCAGACTTAACAACATCTCTTATTACTGTCTAAACTTTGCTTCTAGGCATCTTTTGAGTTTTATATCAACCAAATCACAATCAGTAAGTGGTAACAAATAGAATGCACAGGTATGTTTTTGAAATTTAAAAAGTACTAGACCAAACTAAGACTAGATAGAAATGACTGGGTGAATTGAATGTTCAGGAGAAAATGCAGAAGGTATATGCACCTAAGACTAGATAGAAACAACTGGTCTTAGGGCTTATATGATAAACACTTTATGCACAATATAAGTAAATAACTACTTATCTAAGAATGAACACATTTCAGGTGTTTCTGTATATGTTACTAGGGAAAAATTTAATAGAATGTAGGAAGAATAAAGATGACATCTATGGCATGTCATTCTAGAACATAATTGGGGAGACAAGAAGAGAAATGATGAAAGGTAAATGAATTTTCTAGAATATACTTTGTTAAGTGGCCTTTTGTGATACTTACAAGCTTTTGAGCACTGTTGAGCACTGTTGAGACTGTACAAATCAACAAAGAATTAACAAAGATAGGTCCAAATAGCATTTGTAACAAATAGACACATTATTAAGCTGTCTTACTCCAAAGATAGAGTATAGCTTGTCTACTTTTTGAGCTCTTTTTCTCTTTGTACCTAAGCCAGATACATAATCACAAACTATATACTAACTAGGGAATACCAAAATTGTTTTTTCCCAAGTCCAAAGTTTCTTGCTATGACAATTCCATATTCAAGATATATGAGCATATTACCTACAATTGTCCTATTACAAATGGTCACTTACTTGATTTGTGATTAAGGATTTGGTATTCAAAAGTGCTTTATAAGCAAAGTTAGACAGTGACAAAAGAGCTGTTAAGTCTGAGGTCTAACCCTCAGACAAGAAGTTCTTATATACAAGAAAGTAATGGTCTGTGCTCTAGAACAGGCCATCACATGCTACTACCTATTGTTCTACATATGGTAGTGCCTTTGTACTCTAAAATGCAATAACTTAACCATATAGAGGCTGTCTTTTGTTCTAATTAAAGGCAGATGACTATCTATGGGTAATTAATTAATGTCTATATACAAATATTGAGGACTTTATATCTCCACTAGTATTAATCTACTTGGTCATTCTAGGCTCATTTTGAGTGTTATGAAGAGGGCTTTTGCTGAGCCTAGAAGCAAAGCATTAATCATGGCAGTTTCCAAGATATTAGTAATTTAATAAACAGTACTATAGTAGTTACCTGTTGATCTGCCTGATATCTTGACCAATATTGATTGCCTTGAGACATGACTGGTATAGATCAAAAGGTTCTTTCAAGGGCTTTCTGTAGCCATTAAGACCATGAGAATTGTCAAAGAATTGATGGAGATATGGCCAAATGAAGTTTGTGACATGTCCCCTATACAATAAATCCTGGCAATTCATAGGCATAACCCTAAATTCCCACCTAACCTTCCAAGACCTAAACCCTAGTGCATTTTGCTTCCAAGCCTGTGTCACCAACTTACATAACCCCTATCTCCTACTTTCCCTCTTTATTTTATGTTCTTTTTTTCTCTATTTAAGTAGATACATTGTGATCTACCATGGTGTGGGAAGGTCAGTGAGTTCAGAGGGGAGAGTGGTCTTAGGATATAATAGTTGAGGGTAAAAGAGATCTTTTTTTTTTGTTGTGTTACATCCTTGTGTACTCTAACTTATGTAATAGGTAGAGTGTTTTCTAATAATTAAATAATTAAATGATAGAAAAAAAAGCAAAAATAGTGAGAAAATAAGAGAAACAAAGGAATATAATCAAACTAAAGAAGTATCAGCATTCTGCAGGTAGCCCAAAGGCTACCCCCACAATGGACTGCCAACAAGCCCTGTGTAATAAATTGTCAACTGTCAAACAGATTGATTTCATACTACTTAACTTTAAATCTAGTAAAGTGATTGATCACCAGCACAATGTAGAGGTTATATAGCTAGATTTCTAGTGAAAGTCAATTGCCATTTTGGGAAAGTAGATTTATGTTAGAATGAACGACTGCACTCGTAACCAGCTTTGGGGTCTGTAACTGATCGGGTACCAAGGAGTCGTTCATTAAGTGGTCTGACTGGTCGGGTACTCATGGAGCAGGGACTATGTAACATACTTAAATTGATAAGACACTACTAGTAAATGACAATTCAGCGAGTTTCAGCGTCAGCAAATATACAAACGATGGGCACATGCGAATGACAAGACCCGCTGCGAGAAGTGCAGTGGGGCAAACATCATGTTTAGGTCCCTGCATATCCATGGCATAAGTATCATTGCCCAACTGCACAGCTATCACTTGTTTTCAAGATATCTAAAGCTTCATACATGCAAGACTGACAACAAAAACATGCTACTTTATCTAAATAACAATAATGGTACACTTCAAGAAGCATCAACGACACCGGAGTTGGCGATAATAATCGTCTTGCTGACTTTGCCAGAATCCGATCCTAGACTTTCTATCTTTTTAACTACATCCATACCTTGAACAACCTCGCCTAAATCAAAGACATGTCAGCAGTGAAAAGGCAATATGATGAGTCAGTACCGAAGACAACATGTTTTCCATTAAGCCAAGGGGTTTCAACAACTGTGATAAAGAACTGGGATCCATTGGTATTCTTTCCTGCATTAGCCATGGAAAGGAGCCCAGGCTTTTCGTGTTTAATATCAAAATTCTCATCTGCTTTCTGTTTCAACATAGAAATTCAAAATGAATTTTGTGAAGGAGAACCTTTAAAACGCTCGCCGTAAATTGACTTGCCACCAGTGCCATTGCCCCTGGTGAAATCACCACCCTGGAGCATGAACTTAGGGATCACACGATGGAAAGAGGAACTCTTGTAGCCAAAGCCATGTTCTCCAGTCGCGAGCTCGCGAAAATTCTTTGCGGTCTTGGGGACGACGTCATCGTAGAGTTTGAAAACGATGCGTCCGACAGGTTCTTTATCCGCTGTCATAT
>Ga0153971_1000053_pt1 | contig 16220 bp, 3 predicted proteins | sample TSGA055MetaG_FD_104686 | JGI IMG/M metagenome (GOLD analysis project Ga0153971, IMG submission 104686) | Attine ant fungus gardens microbial communities from Georgia, USA - TSGA055 MetaG | ecosystem: Host-associated > Fungi > Mycelium > Unclassified | place: USA: Georgia, George L Smith State... | reverse complement strand
TTCATTATCGCCTTCAACTTCTATACGTCTACGTTTCTTGCCTTTGCCACTTTTTCCTGTACGAGCGTACTTGGCTTCCAAGCCATCGATAAAAGAAGCCATTGTCTGAACGTCTTTTTCCTTATTCAGGGCGATGAGAGCCTTCAAAACAGATTCGTCTCCCTCCTCTTCCTCTGCCTCCTTTCCTTTTCTGTTCCTTTTCCTCGGCTTTCCCTGATCGTAGAACTCATCCCAGATTCCCAGCTCCTTGGCTAGTCCCTCCGCTTCTTTAGCCTCTTGTTGGCTCTTTTTCTGTCGTATGAGGCGAGCCTTCTCATCCTTGATGCTCCTCTGCCATTCCTTCATACTGGGAAGGCTACCCTGATTGATTAGTCTTGTAATTTCGATGATAAATCGTGATTCATCATCTATCGTCGAGTGGGGTATATGGGTGAGAATCTCGCCGATTGAACCTTTGGTATGGAGATACGCCTCTTTCAAATCTTCAATTTCCTCAAGAGATCCTGCAAGTATTTCAGTCTCCAAACTGAACCTGTCAAGTGCATCAAATGTAACCTTGATACTCATTCTTCATCTCATCCAATTTTTGTCGAGTTATTCCTTCAAAAAGATCTTCAAAGTAGGTCTTCCACCCTTGATCCCCAGGTCCAAGATCAAAACCTTCACCCGTGCTGCCGGTCTTGTCATATCGCTCCTTTCGTTTCTCGTCACTCAATACCGCATAAGAAAAACCTATCTGCTGAAATCTGAGCGAAGCTACTTCCTTGGCTTCATCGCTTGCAGAGGCGTGTTTGTCTGGGTGATGAAGAAGGGCAAGTCATTTATAAGCTTTCCTGACTTCGTCTTGAGTAGCCGTATTTCTGAGGTTCAGGACCTCGTAAAGGTCAACAAACTCCTGATCTGGGAAGAAATGGGAAATTGGGTCATGATCGTCCATGTTCAGAGCGGCATTTGTCGACCCTGACACGCGCTCCTTGAACTCGAGCCACTATGTGGTCTCGGTTTTCCCACGGTTCTGCGGGGGGGAGAAGACGGTAAGTACCGCACAGAGAGCCGCTTTCACATTCGCTTCACTTCATCAAGTCAACCTCGCCTCGTCGCCCCGCCGATCGACCAGACTAGCTTAACACCTATTTTTGTATCACAAAAACTTGCCTGCTGGTACCCCACCCGCTGCCCACCCTGCCAATCGACCTGCAGCCCTACACCTTGCTGTTCCGCCACCAGCAACATCCAGTTGCTTTTTACTGATGACACAACTGCCTTCAGTGCCAACTTCCAACTATCAACACCCAACCTCCACTGACCATAGAACCGCGATGCACCGACAGCAAAACCCACCCAATGTACCGATAATCGAGCTTGGGGAACTTGTAGGATTGGGAAGAGCTATCTCATGGGGGAGAAGTGACTGTACCGAGTTTCTGCTGGTGTAGGGGAAGGACCTGTCTGGTAGTGTTATCTGTCGGTCCACTGTGCTCTCTTTCTCCAACAGTCTGTGAGGTCAGTCAGTTTACTTTGCTTATTGTTTGTTTTTTATTTGTATTAATTTTTTTTACTGAATTTTACTGAGAATTTAGAGTGAAAAAGTGTGCTGACAAAAGCTTGGAAATAGTTTCATCCAATCTTATTCTAATTTATTCTAATTTTTCCTGAACTTATTTTGTAGAATTGAAAGTAAAAAGAGAAGAGCATGTAACAAAAGTTGATTAGTTAAATATATATGTCAGCCATTATCCTACACAAGGTTTTCATCTGGGCTTTTGGCCTGGCTTGATCCCTCTACTAATTATGTGTTATTGAGGTTGTTGTAGCAACTTAGCCTAGACAACTTAATCACCCTCTAAGTCTGAGTTGACAAAGAAAACTCAATAGAGTTTCTGTTACTTTCTGTACATTACTTATACAACTACTACATGGTCTGTGCACTACTTTCCCATACTCATCATGTAACATAACCATGTGACTTTCCCATCATATGACTGTGACACCTGTGATGTGACACTTTTCCACAATCCTTTCTGTATAGTAAGTCCCAAAAGAAAAGAAAAGGTAAATATAAATAATGACTTAGCCATTTTGCCAAGTCATGATACTAGCCTAACTGGGAATTGAAGTCTCTTGAGTAGCACAGGCAATATCTCTATATTAGATGATAATCTGATCCTTGAAATCAACATCACCTTACCTCTAAATCTCCTGTTCTTGTTAATAATCCTGCACTGGAGCACCTTTCTCCTCACATTCAACACCACTATTCTTGTTCTATTACAAAGTCCTTCTTCTGGATACAAGTTCCTTGATAAAATAACTAAATAGCCAATCTTGAGATAAAGTAAAGCAAGAGGTAATCTACTAGCATTGAGTTATTAAAGAAACTCTACAGGATAAGAATAGTACATTCCATCTTCTTCAGACATAGAGTCTACACTTCTCAGCATATAGATCTTTGCATTTGGTACTGGGTTGAACTATTGAAGAATAGCCTCATTGATATTATGTATCTCATCATTTTTAGGATAGAGAATAATGTGATCCAAGAAATACTAGTCATCTTGAGATCTTGGGTTGCCAATTTCTAAATAGATCCTATTAATCAGAGCATTAAGATTAGCATAAATCATAAACTGAAAAACTTGTATCATTTCATTATTATCCATAGTTGATCTAGCATCAATTTTTAGCAATCACTGAGCATGTTGATTATTAGCTTCAGAGTGGCCCAAGCATATATTCTGTCTAAGATACAAGAACTTGATATGTCTTCATAAGTTTCCTTTGTAAAGAGATGTTGCTACCACTTGTTAACATATTTTTTTAGACATCATAGGCAAAGTCTGATAGAAGTTCCCTCTGAATACTGTTGTAATTCTACCAAATATATAACTATTCTAGATAATATGTCAATTTAAGAGCTATCAAGTGCAAGTAATTACTTACTTTAAGCAAGTCTCTTAGACATTGACCAACAGTATCAAAAGCAGCAGCTTGGTCAGAATTGAAGATTACTCTATAGTAACTTAGCCTATTTATATATAAGAGATAACAAACTCTATCCTTATCAAAGAGATACTTATTACATTATTACTAGTAGAGTACCTTTGCAGTAGTTCTCTTTAACACTTTTCCTAAACTGACGTACTCTTTGTTTCTGGTATAAGATCTAACATGGATATCAAACCTTATATTATATCATGTGGCAGGGGTTTGGTAAACAAGTTAGCGAGATTGTTGAATAATAGAATATAAGAAAATATTATCTTTCCCTTCTTTAAAACCTCTGGACTGTTCTATATATACATTAAAAGAGTTTTCACTGTTTAGAAAAGCAGACACAAAGTTGACTTGCCACAAACAAAGCCTCCTTGTTACTGCTATTGTGCAAACTAGTCAGACTGATTCTAAATGCATGACTAATGCATAAGTTTCATCATAGTCTTTGCCAATGACTTGTGCATATCCTTTGACAATGATTTTTGCTTTCCTCTTATCTAGTTCTTTATTTTTATTCCATTTGACTATATATACTCACTTTGATCCAAGAATGTCTTTGTCTTTAGGTCTCTGTATAACTTCAAAGATGTTTCTTGCCCTTAATATTTCAATTTCTTTGCTTATTGGTTCCAACCATAAGTTTGGCATTTTCATGGCTTTGTGATATGTTCTTGGTACCTCATTATTTGAGTCAGCAAGATAAGTGAATGGTCGCTGTGAGTCTTAATAAAGTCTTTTAATGTAGCAAATGGCTTTGGTTCTCTGTAAGTATGTTGTAATGCAAGTGGTAGGTCTGTGTCTTCATTTCTTGTTTGATTTGCCATTTGGGTAGTTGTATGCTAAAGGGGTTGTTTCTCTTTCTTTTTACAGTCATTATGTAGCATCGAAGTTACTAATGGTCTTAGAGCAATTTGTTGTAAAGACTTTTCTATAGCCTAGTTTCTATGGGTTTATAGTTCAGATTTGTACAAGTCCTTTTCTCTTGTTTTGATGTCATGCACTTGCTTTGGTTGAAAAGAATCATTATCCTTGGAAAAAACAGTCAGTATTGGTTGTTTAGCTAAGTGAGTAGTACTTTCTTCAAAAATAATATTTCTTGATCTGAACACTGTTCTAGTTTTTTAATCCAGTAGTTTGTAACCCTCTTATCCAAAATAGCCAAGGAGAGAGACTTTTACTGATCTGGGCATCAGCTTTGATAAACTTAAATCCAATGGTATATATGCATAGGCCATTGTCCCAAAAGGTCTTAAGTGAGATATATTGTTATACCAGACAGCCATTTAGGCAATATAAGTGATATTTTTTACCATAATAACAATAATAACCAGCTTGAAAGACAAGTCTGGCCCTCCAGAGATATCCCTTAGGCACTCTGTTATAGACTTGAGTATACTACTTGAGTATACTACTTGAGTAGCAGAGTAGTAGCTGTGACTATTACTACAGAGACCTTATAGACACTTGTCCAGGCACCCTATATTAGATTTTTAATGGAATTCTCTTCTAAAGTACTCTCAAGGGCAGAAAGGAACTTCAGCAGACTAATTCTTAACAGAATGATGTTATACCTCAGTGGCTAACAGTGTTATATTAAGTGTAGTTACTATCAGATCCAAGCTATCATTACTGATAGCTAATTATAGCAAGAACAGAAAAGATAGGCCTTTGCAAGAGCTATATCATAATTGCAATGAAAGGAGACTAGGACTTGAAGAAGTGAGGAGGTATAGAAGAGATAGTAGAAAGGCTAGAAAAGTTGGAAAAAGAGGTAGAAGAAAGGATTAATAAAGATAACATGCTCAAGAGTAAAATGGCTCGAGATTGCCACTTCTCTTTATAGCCTATTAAAAGGCTCAAGAGCTATTTATTATTCAGAGAAGAACCCTAGGAGTAGAATTAGAGAAGTGGGGAGTAGTAGCCAAGTGATTAAGAGAGGTACTGTTATAAGGCCCAAAATATATTTAGGCCTAAAAATAAACAAATTTCATGACTTTACATTCCAAAATTAGAACTAAGATAGAATCATCTAATAGATAACAGAGAAGGCACAGAGAACTTCACCACCAAAAGCTAGCTACTTAGCTAAGTAGCAGTATATCTAGGAATATAAGGTCACTATCACTGATAGGCCAATCACTCAAGAACCAACAGAATTGAGCCTGCTGATAGAGATCAAAGAGAATTTGATCACAAGACAAAAGTGATAACAAATAAAAGTAAAATAATCTCCAAGATATTTCACAATTGTATACTAAATAATTAGGCACTGGGAAGATGATCAAATAACAAAGGGGCTTAAGAAAAGGGGAGATAGGGGGGAAAAACTCAAGTAACTGGAAGAGATAATAATAAAGTATTTGATAAATCTGCTCAAGGTTGGTCTTACCATAATTGGATCTCTAAGACATGCATTCATCTCGTGTCATAACACTACTACCTTTACCTAGTCTAGTAGTCTGGCTCGCCGTCAATATAGCAGAACTACCTAGAACTCTCATGCTGTTATGCCACAAGCAAATTTTCCACAGAAGATAACATTTGATACACTTTATACCAATGGATTCTTAATGAGAGTTTGCTCTAGAACCCTTTTTATAATCCTCAGAATGTAATACTATAAGATAAAGACATTGAGCAGATGATAATTGACCTAGAGCTCGTGTTGAGACCTCGAGAGGCAATTAGAATGAACTGGTATTGGATTACTAAGAAAGTTACTAAGGGACTATGCTCTAGATCCACCTTTGAATGGACTAACTTAGAAGAATGGTAGATTTGTACTCTAGAACCAGTACTACTCAGACAACAAACTTAGACTGATAGACTTTGTGCTTGTAAATAAGCATTGATGGCATCAGATCAGTTATATTTAGATAAATGACCTCTAGGATATGACTTGGAGATATTAGACATTTATTGGGACTTGCTAACTGTTTAACAGGTAATTGAAGAAGTCCAAATTACAAAGCAATATCAAGAGCATAATAGGGGAAGATGGAAGAATATTCTAGAAGAAAGCGGTGATGAAAACACGTCATCTTTGATAGGAAGGACTTGGTGAGAGAACACGTCACCATATAGATAGAAAAGGGCTGCATCATCAGTAGGATTTTAGAAGGACTTAGGACAGAAAGGAGTCAAAGGAAATCCAAAAGTAGTAATAGTTCTCTTTTTATATTTTATTTGTTGAGTTTTAGGGCTTTATAATAACTTTAATATAGTATCCAGAGTGCAGTTGGATCGGGAAGAATCTCTTGGCACTTACCTTTATCATTACTGCCTCTGGAATCATGAAATGTAAAACTATTGAGTGTAAGAGTTTGGAGTCAGTAGGATATCTTGAGAAGAACACAGAATATACCCAGAACTCGATCTAGAGAAGAAGAGCAGATACAACTCAAACAGGCTTTGAAGAGGACAGCAGGCTAGGAAAGCTTGGCTAGGTGCACACTTAGACTGTATCACACCCATAAGGTTCAGTGTTAGGGGTACAGACAAAAGAGTAACTGAGTGTAGAGAGTCTATGAGTGATCAACTAACTGTATTTTCCAGTTGAGTCTAGTCACAGTGTGTAAAGGTTGACACCTTAGGGAGGCTATGCAATAACGATTTAGAGAGATCTTACATTCATTTTACAATGACCAACATATATTTTATCGGAGCTACGTATAATTCTACTTTTACTTAGAATCTTCATCTTTGATTATCTCTCCTTGGACCTTTAGCATGCAATCGGGAGCTGGTATATTATTGTTTTGTTTGTCCCAGTATGCAATTCTCTTTTGCACTCTTTCAGCACTGTTATATGAGCTCTTCTTCAGCTGACTATATAACTAGAAGCTGACTCCAATAACACATAGCAAGCAGTTAACTCCTAGCATAAGCAAATGCCCAAGTCCATTGGGGCTCAAATTCCCATCAAGGGAGAGGTTTGGTGGTTTCTTAGAAAATAAAAAAGAACACTCAGGAAAATACTTAGTTACTCAAATAGCCATTAAGCTCTAGAGCAACAGAAAGGGATGATGATGGGGGTATTCTGCTTGAGTTCTCTTCTGTTCCCTAGAGTATTTTATTAAGATTACAAAGCAATAAGACAACAAAGAAAGTGAGACAAAGAAAACCTCTAAATTCCCAAACATAGCAAGGCTGCAATGATAAGACAGTGCTCTTCCTGAACATTGGATGACTGCTCTCTACTCTTCTAGTCCTACTCCTGGAACTCTCCCTCACATGATAGGCAGGTCTCAAGCCTCTTGCCAGGCTGTAGAAGGAGATAGCGATCTCGAGTCATCTTGCTTTCAAGCGTATTATCTTCATCTGACCTTCCTGCTATCTCTCTCCTCAACCTCCCTATTTCTCTTTCTACCTCCTCTATATCTTCTCACTTCTCTGGGATCCAGTTTCCTTTTACTGCTATTACAATGTGACTCCGTATCGACTTGACTCTCTTGATCTTGATATAATTAGCCATCTATAGTAATGGCTTGGATCTAATTGTTACTCTTCTGAAAATAGCATCGCCGGCTGCTAAGGTATGATGTCACTCTGGTAGCACTAGGTCTTCGAAGTTTGCCTCTGTCCTTGAGAGCACTTCTAGAAGAGAAATCCATTAGAAATCTGATATGGGGTGCCTGGGCAAGTGTCTATAAGATATATGTAGTGGTAATAGGGATCAAAAGGTTTGATTACAAAACAAAGGTGAAAACAAGATTAGAGAGGCAAAATCTCCAAACTGCTTCACAATTGTGCACTAAACAAATAGGCACTGGGGAGATAAATCAAATAATAGAGAGCTTACTAAAGGTAGAATGTCCAAAGAATAGCCAAAACATATTTAATAGAAACCTAAGAAGAAAAAAAATGTTTTTAGTATCTACTTAAGAGAACCTTTATCATAATAGGATCTCTAAGGCATGTATTCATCTCATGCTGTGACACTACTGCCCTTACCTAGTCTAGTAGCCTGGCTCACTGTCATGCCGGACAGCTATTTAGGCAATAAAAAGAAACATTTTTCACCTTAATAACAAGAATAACCAGCTTAAGAGATGAGTTCGGCCTCCCAGAGATATCCATTAAATGCCCAGTCATGAACTCAAGCACCTTGCTTGAGTAGCAGAGTAGTGGCTGTGACCACCACTACATACACCTCATAGAGATTGTCCAGAGAATTTCATAACAGATTTATAACAGAACTCCCCTCTAAAGTACTCTCGAGAGCAGAAAGGACCTTAGAAGATGTTCTCTAATAGAATGATGTCATATCTCAGCAGCAGTCACTTATTTATAACATCTAGGTTACCATCAGAGCAGGGCCATTATCACTGATGGCTAATTATAGCAAGAACTAGCAAAACAAGTTCTCTTGAGGACTATATCGCAAACTTAATAGAAGAAAACTGAGGCTCAAAGATGTGATGAGGTATAGAGGAGTAGTAGAAGGACTAGAGAGGTCAGGAAGAGAGGTTAGATAGAGAGATAGAAGAAGAGCTGTTTAATGAAGACAATATGCTTGAGAGCAAGATAACTCGAGATTGCCGTCTCTCTCTACAGCCTAGCAAAAGGCTTGAGAGCCATCCATTGTTTAGAGAAGAACCCCCAGAGTAGGATTAGAGGAGTGGGGAGTGGTAGCCAAGTGATCGGGAGAGATGCCGTCTTATCATTTCACTCTTACTATCTTTGGGAATTTGGGAGTTTTCTTTGTTTCTTTTCTTTTGTTCTATTATTGCTTTGTAATCCTAATAAAATACTCTAGGGTGCAGAGAGGAAAGAACTTTTTTCCCCCTATCATCTTTCCCTCTGTTACTCTAGAGCTAAAAGGCTATTTGAGTGATTTGAGATTTTCTTTTGTCTGCTTTATGAAAACCCTATAAAACTTCCCTTGAAAAGAGACTCAAGCTCAATGGACTTGGGCATTTGCTTATGCTAGGAACTAACCACTCACTATAGGTCATTGGAGTCAGCTTCCAGTTGTACAGTCAGCTAAAAAAGAGCCCATACGACGGCACGGGAGTTCCAGGTAGTACTACTGTATCGATGGTGAACCAGGCTACTAGACTAGGTAAGGGCAGTAGTGTCATGGCATGAGATAAACACATGCCTTAGGGATCCTATTATGGTGAGGATTCTCTCAAGTGAATACTAAAAACAGTTCTTTTCTTCTTAGGTTTCTATTTAATATGTTTTGGTTATTCCTTGGACTTTTACCTTTAGTAAGCTCTCTATTATTTGATTTATCTCCCCAGTGCCTACTTGTTTAGTGCACAATTGTGAAGCAGTTTGGAGATTTTGCCTCTCTGACCTCACTTTCACCTTTGTTTCATGATTAAACCTTTTGATCCCCATCAGCAGAGTGGTCAGAAGACAAAGAAGTACTCCAGTTCAGAGGCAAGATCTACATTCCCTGGAACACAGACTTATGGAGACAAGTAGTCTTACTGTGCCATGATACAAAGGTCGCTGGACACTCTGGATGTTGGAAAACACTGGAGTTAGTATCTAGGGACTACTGGTGGCCTCAAATGTCTAGGTATATTGGACAGTACATCAGCACCTGTGACCTATGCCTCAGAATGAAACCGATAAGATAGGCTCTAGTAGACAAACTGCACCCTCTCCAGATCCCAGACTCATGATGGGATATGCTTAGTGTAGACTTCATTGTGGAACTCCCCCTCTCCTCCAGACACGATGCAGTAATAATAGTGGTAGACTTAGTGTCAAAACAGGTGTACTTCATTCCGACACACATAACAGTGACAGCAGAAGGAGCAGCCAGGCTTTTCTTACATCAAGTCTGGAAGCTTCACGGTCTCCCAAAGTATGTAATCTTGGACCGCAGACCTCAGTTCATAGCTCATTTCACCAGAGAACTTTACCATCTACTAGGAATAAAGTTGGTATCTTCTACAGCCTGGCACCCAAAAACTGACAGACAGACGGAGTGTGTCAACCAGGAGTTGAACCAGTACCTTCAGCTCTTTATGAACGAGTGACAAGACAATTGGTATGACCTGTTACCCATGGCAGAGTTCCAACACAACAATCATGTCCACTCCACTATCCAACAGCCTCCATTCCTGCTCGACACTGGACAATTTCCTTGCATGGGCTTCGAACCCCAACAGAACCCCTCTGGTCTTGAGACAGTTAACAAGTTTACAGAGAGGATAAAGATGGTGAAAGGGTACAAAAGGGAATTGCACACTGGGACAAACAAAACAATGATGTGCCAGCTCCCAATTGTGTGCTAAAGGTCTGAGGGGAGGTTATCAAAGTTGAAGGTTTATAAATAATTAAAGAAATAAGAATTATACATAGCTCTAGTAAAATATAAGTTGGTAGTTGTAAAAGGATCGTAAGATCTCTCTAGATCGTCATCACATAGCCTCCCTAAGGTGTCAACCTTTACACACCGTGACAAAAGCTCCTCTGGAAAATACAGTTAGTTAATCATTCATGGACCCTTCATACTCAGTTGTCCTCTTGTCTGCACCTCTAACACCAAACCTTATGGGTGTGATGCAATCCAAGTGTGCACCTAGCCAAGCTTTCCCAGCCTGCTATTCTCTCCAAAGCTGTAAGGGAGCACTCGGAGGCATCCCAGAACACACTCATCATTAGTGGAGGAGGTATCTTAAGTTAGATCAGTGAATAGCCTAGGAGATCAAACTAATATTGAGGTAAGGTATTCTACCATATATCACTAGCTACTTATACTAGACTAGCCTGGTCTGTGTGCTGGTCGCTATGAAAACACAGATCAAGACACTAATAACTACACTACCTAATAAGGCTATGTAGTATGCACTATGGTGACGAGAACAAGAAGGAAGGGAACTATTAATAGCAGACTCCGAGGATCTGAGGGCGAGCTAGGTAATGCTTACCCATACCAGGTTATCTAAGCTACTATAAGCTGTTCCCTTACAGAAGCCTGTCCGAGTTGCATCTGCGTCTTCTTCCTAGATTGAGTTCTGGGTATATTCTGTGTTCTTTTCAAGACACCCCACTAGTCCTAGTCTTCTTATTCTCAATAGATCCACATTCACAATTCCAGAGACAGTATAGATGAAGGTAGGAGTCAAGAGGTTCTTCTCCAATCCAACTGCACTCTGGATACTATATTAAAATATTACAAAGCCCCAAAACTTAAGAAATAAATTATAAAAGGGAAATTATTACTACTTTTAGAATTCCATCGCCTCCTTTCTGTCCCAAGACCTCCCAAAATTCCACTGATGACACAGCCCCCTCTTTTCTTTGTGATGACACATTCTCTCACCCAGACCTTCCTATCAAAGATGATGCATCTTCATCACCGCTTCCTTCTAGAATATTCTTCTGTCTTTCCCTATTATGCTCTTGATGCTGCTTTGCAATTTGGACTTTATTGATTACCTGTTAAACCATTAGCAAGTCTCAATAAATGTCTAGTATCTCCAAGTCGCGTCCTAGAGGTCATTTATCTAAATATAATTGATCTGATGCCATCAATGCTTATTTACAAGCACAAAGCCTATCAGTCTAAGTTCTTCCTCCGAGTAGTACTGGTTCTAGAGTATAAGTCTACTATCTTTCTAAGTTGGCCCATACCAAAGTGAATCTAGAGTGTAGTCCTTTAGCAACTCTCTGAATAACCTGATACTAGTTCATCCTAATTGTCTCTCAAGGTCTCAACATGAGCTCTAGGTCAGGTATCACCTGCTCAAATATATTTAACATATAGTGTTATGTTCTGAGAATATAGAAAGGATTCTAGAGCGAATTCTAATTGAGAATCTGTTGGTATAAAGTGTATTAAATGTTATATTCCGTGAAAAATTTGCTTGTGGCATAACAACAGCTATTGACAAAGCCAAATCTGCAATCTGCAAAGCACAGGACAATATGAAGAAATATTATAACCGACAAAGGACTCCGGCTCCAGTGTTCAACCCTGGTGACAGAGTCTTCCTCGATGCATTGGATATCTGGACTACACACCCTTCGCAAAAACTCTTGCAACAATGGCTTAGCCCCTTTGTAGTGGAATGACAGATCAGACCCATGGCTTATCACTTAAAGCTGTCACACCAGATGAAGCAACTCTATCCAGTGTTCAACATAGTAAAGCTTACTCTGGCTCCAGATGACCCAATCACAGGACAGAAAACAGAAGACCACCTACTGCCTATAGTCATTGATAGAGAAGTGGAATGGAAAGTAGAGGAGATACTTGACAGTTGCTGGCACCAGAGAAGATTCCAGTATCTCATTAAGTGAAAAGGATATGGCTGTGAACACAATTCCTAGGAGTCCACCTGCAAAGTCTCCACACCAGAACTCACAGCAGAATTCCATCACAAACACCCTAGGGCTCCAAGACATATCCAACATGCAGAGTTCGACAACATCTTTCACTCTGAGTCCATTGCTCCGAGACGTAGCAATCTTGAAGGGGGGGTGAATATAAGAGAACACCTCTATTTCCACCCCCTGAACGGCATGCCAATACTCCAGAGCTACCTTAGCCTGTTTAACTAGTAATACTTAAACACACTAGTTTAGCTCCGATCTCACTAACCCTGACACTAAGAGATGTAAGCCTAGTATATAATGTAGAAGATCCCTCCAGGAGCCTCATCCTAATCTCTAAGAATTCTCCTGGAGATGAGTTGTATCATAATTACAATCTTTAATATCACTGAGGATTCTCCTGGAGTCTTGTGCCCAGTCACTCTTATAAGTTACTTGTACTCCTCTTATTCCAGACTTAGTATAAGTACTCCATTAGTTACATCCTAGTTCCTGAGTTCATAGATTAATATCTTTTATGTATTCTATCCTTACTCTTATCAATATACCACTCCTCTCCTGAACTCCTGGCAACAATTCTGTTCTTCTGAAATATGCAACCACACATGCAATAGCAGATCAATGCATAGCACACAAGCTAAGGCCAAGGTTGTTCCCTACTTTTGTTGTCAACTCCCTTCCACTCCAGAGTAACTCCACTTCACTCTAGGTCATTCTGTTCCTGCTCTGCACATTCTTGACAATCAGCATTACTACCACTGACAACTGTAAGGGGATAGCCTGAGATTGCTTAGATAACCTGGTAGGGTTTGCATCAGCTAGCATTCCCATGGATCCTCGGAGTCCACAGTCTATAGTCCCCTTCCCTCTAGTTCGGGTCTCCATCACAGTACTACATAGCTATATCTGGTAGTGTAGTTATTATTGTTCTGCTGTACGTGTCCATAGCGACTGGCGCACAGACCAGGCTAGTCTAGTATAAGTAGCTAGTGATGTACGGTAGAATACCTTACCTCAACAATAGTTTGAGTTCCTGGGCTATCCATCGCTCTGACTTAAGATGCCTCGTCTACTATATTCGAGTATGTTCTGGTGCATCTCCGAGTGCACTCTTACAACAACAGCAAATGCTTCTTTGAGCATTTTCTTATGGACATATTAGGATCTGTAGGTATCAGCTTCCTATTTGCAAATCTAACAGTGAAACTATTTACTAATATCAATCCTTTTTGCTCATCCTCGTTCTGATTTGGAGAAGGCAGAAACTTTCTCTAATACCTGCTTCTATTAACTAAGATGTAAATGCTCTCAATCAGGCTCTGTATATGTTTCTTGTTCTTTTCTTGTCCTTTTTCCTGTTTCTTGTATATAGTTTTTAGTATGTTCATATCCATCTGTAAACTCTCTAGATCTGAGGACAATTCTACTTTTCTCATTGCCTCTTGCTTTGTGAATAGCATAGATGCTCTCAAGTTGGGATCCAACTTCCCTGCACTTGAACCTGGTATTACACTATGCTACAAGGCTCTAGTTATAGTCTTACTGCTAACTAAGTCAACAGCCTTCTGTATTACTTGGTCCAAGATATAGGGATCCTCGATATGACCCCTCTCCAGTACATTCTCAGATGACCCTAAAGACTCAATCTCAAGTTCAAGGCTTCCTTAAAGTTGGCATTCAGGCATTGCACAAAGTATTTTACTAATTTGCTATTTTCTATAATAGCCAGTAGCTTCAAACATTTCTGTGCTATAAAAAAGAATTTCTGTTTAAAGTCCAGCAGATATTCCTCTTTAGCTAGGCCAATCTCTGGGATTTCTCGGCAAAGCTATCTGAGCTAGTCTATAGAATCTTGCTCTTTTATAGTTATCTCTGGATATTTTGACTTGAGACAACTCATAAAGCTGTTCCAGTCTCTTTTTTTGTATTCCTTGAAACTCATTTACTGGTTGTTTATATCTGGGTCAACATATTCTATTAGCCATCTAAGTTTTTATTGCTTATTGGTGATCTCTGTTGCAGTGAGCATTTGTTCTACTAGTCTGATATAAGTCCAAAGATTTCTAGCTTGACTATTCTATCTTGGAGCACTTGGGCTCAAGACCAGGAGCATATGCAGTGTCAATGGCATTCTTCTATTATTTGCTAGTGGTGGTGAAATCCAGTTCTATTGTGGTTGTTGTGAGTTCAAAGTATTGCCAAGAATTTTGGGCAAGAGAATCAATGCTTCTTCTGGGAGTTCTTCTTCTAAAGTCAGTTCCTCAATAATAGTTGCCAAAGGTTCATTTCTAGATATATCAAAAAGTCCTGGTAAAGATAGTCCACTTCTGTTGGCTCTGTTCTTAACAAACAGGTTGGGCTCATGGTCTGATGGAGAACCTAGTTTTGGCATATGATAAATTGTTGTTTCTGTGATTGAAAGGGTCAGCATAGCTGATCTGGTGCATCTAGATGGTGCTGTCCTTCTCAACAGTTGTTCTGGATCTGATACTGGTTCTGTAGTTCAAGCACGTTGTGCTGCTGAAGTCTGTCAACTTCTTATTCTAGTTTCTAAAGAAATGTTCTCTTGGGTAGAGTTATTAGTGTTATTAGCCATTTTATTGGATGTTTGTTTAGAAAAATGTAAAGAAGAATAAGTAAACAGCATGGTAATGATAAAAGCTCCCTAAGAAATCTAAAACTTCCCTCGCAGTGGGTTTCAGATGATAGGGATTAAAGGGAATTGATTACAAAACAAAGGTGACAACAAATAAAAGTAAAAGAATCTCCAAGATATTTTACAATTGTGCACTAAACAAGTAGGCACTGGAGAGATGCTCAAATAAACAAAGAGAGCTTGAAAAAGGTACAATAGGGAGAAACTCAAATAACCAGAAGAATTGTGATGAAGTTTTTTATAAGTCTACTCAAGATCAATCTTACCATAATAGGATTCCTAAGACGTGTTGTTATACCATACAACCATTTAGGCAAAATAAGTAACTATTTACACTCTAATAACAAAAATAACTGGCTTAAGAGAAGAGTTCAGCCCCTCAGAAATATTCCCTAGATATCCAGTCATAGACTCAAGCACCTCGCTTGAGTAGCAGGGTAGTAGCTGTGACCACTGCTATCACGCCAGACAGCTATTTAGGCAATAATAGTGACATTTTTCACCATAATAACAAGAATAACCAGCTCAAGAGATGAGTTCAGTTCCCCAGAGATATTCCTTAAATGTCCAGTTGTGAACTTGAGCATACTACTTGAGTAGCAGAGTAGTGGCTGTGACTGCCACTACAGAGACCTCATAGAGATTGTCTAGAGAATTTCATAACAGATCTATAACAGAACACCCCTTTAGAGTGCTTTTGAGAGTAGAAAGAACCTTAGAAGATATATACTATAAGGATGATGTCATATCTTGGTGGCAGTGACTTGCGGTGTGGACAGTCTCAAACCAGATGGTTTGTGTCTCTGCATCAGTAACATCCCTGCAGAGGCAAGGACTTTGTTTTTCTACTTGTGTCGACATCCATAGGGACTTTGGCACAAACTTCATTTGGCCATATCTCCGTCAATTCTTCGACGATTCTCATGGTCTTAATGGCTATGGAAAGCCCTTGAAAAGACCTTTCGATAGATACTAGTCACGTCTCGAGGCGATCAATAATGGCCGAGATATTAGACAGATCAACTGGTAACCACCATGGTACCATTTATTAAATCACCAATATCTCAAAAACCGCCATGATCTAAGCTTTGCTTTTAGGCATCAGGGAAACCCTTTTTATACCGCTCAGAATGAGCCTAAAACAGTGCTGAGGCAATTAATATTAGTGGAGATATGAAGGCCTCAATGTTTGCACATGGACTTTATTAATTACCCATAGATAGTCATCTGTCCTTTTCTTAGAACAAAGGACAGCCTCCATATGGTTAAG
>Ga0153971_1000045_pt1 | contig 16673 bp, 15 predicted proteins | sample TSGA055MetaG_FD_104686 | JGI IMG/M metagenome (GOLD analysis project Ga0153971, IMG submission 104686) | Attine ant fungus gardens microbial communities from Georgia, USA - TSGA055 MetaG | ecosystem: Host-associated > Fungi > Mycelium > Unclassified | place: USA: Georgia, George L Smith State... | reverse complement strand
TCTTATAATGATGAATGGTTCTTGGACTCTGGTGCCTCTGCCCATTTCACTCCTTTTGAGTCTGACTTTGTCTCTATGACTCAAGGAAATTATGGTCACATTGAGACAGCCAATTCTAAAGCATCTCTTTCTATGGTTGCTGTGGAAACTGTCCTTATAGAACATAAAATCATTGACCCTAAAGACAGGACAACCAGAACTGCTATCTCTAAACTATGGCCAGTGTACTGTGTTCCTGGTATGACCATGCACCTCCTCTCCATTGGACAGTTATTCCAATCTGGATTGAGTATAGAAGGCATAATGGATGGTTTAACCTTTTGTGACTCATCTGGTGATGCTGTCCTCTTTGCCCTACCTAATCTTTGGGAGAGCATCCAGGTTGTGAGAACATGTATCATTAAGAACAATGTTTCTAATCCTGTGAGCCTTGTTACAAGACACCCAGATTATGAGACAATTCATTCTTAACTTGGGCACATCTCTGATGAAGCCATGAGACATATTTCAGACGATGTTGAAGGTGCTGAGAAGATCTGCTTCCCTAACAAGAAGCATGTATGCTGTGGTTGCACTTTAGGAAAGCTGCACCAGTGCAGTTTCCCTGAGAACCCTAAATGTTCTAGTGAGACTCTGGGATTGATCCATTTAGATCTTCTTGAGCTCCTTACTTTATCATACTCTAAGTATAAGTGGGTGATTACATTTCTTAATGACTATTCCTCCTATTACAGAGTTGCTTTCTTGTGCAAAAAATCAGATGCTGCAGAAGCAATTAAAGCCATTTTCCAGTTGTGGTTGAATACTACTTCCCACTCTGTTAAACGCCTGCATACTGATAATGGAAGAGAATATATGACATCAGAATTGAAATCTTTTTTACATGAACAGAGGATTTTCCATGAGACAAGTATATCACATGTACATCAGCAAAATGGTCGAGCAGAACAGTTGAATCGGACACTGCTAGAAAAGACGCAATCTATGTGACTTGAAGCATATTTACCTAATTCCTGGTGGGAGTTTGCTTTTGCAACTGCTACCTATGTCTATAACCATACTTCTATTAAACGTCTCAAATGGAAGACACCTCAGAAGATCTTCATAGGTGAAAGACCTAAAATATTGCACCTCCATGTCTTTGGTTGTGGAGCATATGTGTATCTCCCCAATGAAGTTCATGCAAATAAACTTACACCATGCTCTGAACTCATGATATTTATTGGGTATGAGGATAATAGCTATAGATTTATTTGTCACACAGGATAATGGCTATAGATTTATTTGCCACACACAAGAGAATGTTATATTCCACTCCACCCAAGCTATCTTTGATGAAAGACACTTTCCTAGATGTCCATTGTCTCACCCCAGAGAGCAAATGCCTCCTGGTAGACTAATCCCAGAAATAGAGTTGTCAGCACCTAGACCTTTTGGTGTAGATGAACCTGCCCCAACACTCTTTCCACCAACACCTGCACATCCTAGATTCTTTACTCCTCCAATCCCTCCTAATTTGCCAACTTACTTAGAGTCTTCATCTCCCTCTCCTCCACTGACACCAACTAAACAGTCCTTAGTAAAAATTGAAGAGGTTAAAGATGATGAAGATGAAGATGTTGAGATGCATTCCCCAAGCCCTTCTCCTCCTGAAGCTAGTCCCTCACAGTATACTCCACCTTAGGTTCCAACTGTAATACCTCAAAAATGAGATAGTGACCCACAGCTAGGAGAAGATGTTCTTCCTCTGAGATATGGCTTGAGGAGATCAACCCATGAGACTAGAGTCCCTCACAGAGAAGGCAATATATATGGAGAGGATCGCCATCCTATAGATGTCCTGAGGCGCCCTGAGTGGTGACAACATTCTGGTGAGGCTGATCTAGATATGGTATGCAGAATGCTTGAAAATGCTCACAGACATATTCAAGCACAGCCCAAAACTATTCCAATTGGAGAAGTATACTATCCATATAGTCAATGGGACAATACTATTGAAATAAATGGAATCCACTATGAAGTTGATTAGATAGGACAATGATCTATCATAATCAACATAGAGCAAAATAGGATAGATGCTCCACCTCCAGCAGGCGAGTCAGCTACCACAGCTATTACCAACCACATGGTACACCTTGCAAGAGAAGGGGGAGCAGAGCATATTTGCTTTCTCTTGGCACTCAGAGCAACTGAGACTTATGTTCTACCAAAAACCTTTAAAGATGTAGCTAAACTACCAGCTGACTCTAAGAAAAGGTAGCTTGAATCTTGCCTTGAGGAGCTGAAATCACTCAAAAACAGAGATGTTTATGAGATTGTGGACCTTCCTAAGAGAAGAAAAGTGGTCAAGAACCACTGGGTATTTAATATCAAGTCTGATGGTCATTATCGATCTCATCTTGTTGCCAAAGAATTTTCTCAAGTTAAAGGCATTGACTTTGATGAATTATTCTCTCTAGGTTATCTGCTATGAGACTGTGCAACTGTTTCTTGCTGTTGCTGTACTTAAGGATTTAGATATCCAAAGCGTTGACATCAAAACAGCCTACTTATATGGTGATCTGGATGAGGAAATCTATATGGAGCAGCCAGAAGGTTTCAAACTACCTGGGAAAGAAAACAAAGTCTGGTGACTTCGCAAGGCATTGTACAGCCTTAAGCAAGCTGGCTTATCCTGGTGGCGCACAATGACCAAGTCAATGCTTGCCCTAGGATTTAAGAGATGTAAATCTGATGCTGGTGTATATTACTATCATGACAAAAAGACTAAATGTAAGGGAACCACTCAGAGGTGATCACCCTTCAAGCTAATGGATAGTCCCGGAAGCTAAGTTGAGATTCAAGTGAAGTATATCTACGACAGCTTGCTAGTATATATACTCTATACTAGACAATCACATGCACTGTTACATGAGCACATGGATCAGTAATCACAATGTCCTAATAATAGAATAGAAGGTGTCACACTGCATGACACAGACAGAGAGAAGACAGGAACGATGGGAATACGTACATGCACTGTCACTGGGCCACTAATAAGGCAGACCCTCAATACTGACTAAGCACCACCCTAGATGTCCCCTTACACTAAAGCGCTAGTTATAGCCATTGTCTATGTTGATGATGTTTGCTTTATGGGTACTAAAGATTCCCTACTCCTCAATGAGTTGAAGTAGAAATTTATGACTAGATGGGAATGTCGTGACCTTGGTGAAACTACAGAGTTCCTAGGCATGCACATAAGCCATGATCATAAAAATCGAAAGATATTTATTAATCAATGTGAGTATTTGGAGAAGATGCTGGTATGCTTTAATGTTGTGACTAATCCTACTCATACTCCACTGCCATCTGAGTTTAGCTTTAAACCAAATGAAAAGCAGTGTGATCCCAAATTCCACCAAAAGCACCAATAACTGGTTGGTTCTCTAATGTACTTGATGATTGGCTCTATTACAAATGGTCACTTACTATTTGTGATGGGTGCTTTGATACTTTAAATAGTTCAAAAATGCAAAGTTAGACAAGTGACAAAAGATGTTGTTAAGTCTGAGGTCTAATCCTCAGATAGGGAGTCCTTATATACAGAATTGTGATAGTCTGTGCACTAGAACAGAGCATCACATGCTACTACCTATTGTTCTACATATGGTAGTGCCTTTGTGCTAGAAATATTGATAATCTAACCATATGGAGGCTGTCCTTTGTTCTAAGAAAAGGACAGATGACTATTTATGAGTAATTAATGAAGTCTATGTGCAAACATTAAGGCCTTCATATCTCCACTAATATTAATCGCCTCAGCACCATTTTAGGCTCATTCTGAGAGGTATAAAAAAGGCTTTTCTGATGCCTAAAAGCAAAGCTTAGATCATGGTGGTTTCTGAGATATTGGTGATTTAATAAATGGTACCATAGTGGTTACCAGTTGATCTGCCTAATATCTCGGCCATTACTAATTACTTCGAGACGTGACTGGTATTGATCAAAAGGTTTTTTCAAGGGCTTATGGGTGCCATTGAGACCGTGGGAATCGTTGAAGAACTGATGGAGATATGGCCAAATGAAGTTTGTAACAGGCTCGAGACCAGATATTGGCTTCACAGTTGTCAAGTTAGCTCAACAGATGGCAAACCCTTCTAACGATTATTATCAAGTTGGGTTACACCTCTGTAGATACTTGCTTATCACTCACAGATATTAGCTTGTCTATAATGGATTAAGCAACGAATTGCTTGTAGTATACTCTGATTCTGATTGGGGCCAAGACCATGAGCATTGCAAGTCAACTACTGGCTATTTTACTATGCTAGCTCAAGAAATCACTTCCTGGTTAAGTCACAAACAAAAATCAGTAGCCCTCTTCTCTACTGAGGCCGAGTATATGGCACTCTCTGATTGTAGTCACCAACTCGTCTGGACATCAAATCTCCTGTGTGAGATTGGTTTTGATATTCCTATCCCTTACCTCTATGGTGATAACCTTGGATCACTCTTCTGGAGCACCAACCCAGTGCAAGAAAAAAGGTCCAAACATATTGACATTCAATGTTAGGGATGCAATAAAGGATGACAAAATCAAACCATACCATATTGATGGAGCTAGGAATCCTGCTAACATCTTGACTAAGAATCTTGGTCAGATACTGTTCCATCAATTCCATCCACTCCTTGGTTTGGAGGTTCTATGAGCTCTTCTTTTAATTTATATTGTTACTTAATGACTACTGCTTTGAGTAAGGGAGAGTGTTAAATTAAATAATTATTGTAACATGTATTACTGTAGTTTAATATATGAGCTATGCTTACATAAGTGGGCTTGCTTCTTCATCTCAACTGCCATGTCACAGAACCTCTCTGCTGTAAGGGCAACTGGGGCACAAGACTCCAGGAGAATTCTCAGATATATTACAGTCTGTGATTATGATATAACTCACCTCCAGAAGAATCCTCAGAGATTAGGATGAGGCTCCTAAAGGGATCTTCTACATTATATATACTAGGTTTACATTCTTTAGTGTCAGGGTCAGTGTGATCAGAGCTATACTAGTGTGTTTAAGTATTACTTTAGTAATACTTGAACAGGCTTAGGCTGCTCTGGAGTGTCACTATATAGTTTAGGGATGGAAATAGAGCTGTCCTCTTATATTTGCTTCTCTCGAGATCTCTCTTCCCTATTAGGCTGTATCAATATCTGTTGGATAACCCAGTAAGTGGGCCATTATTTGTCCCTACTATAATTGCTGCTCTTCATCCTTCTAACATTATCTTTTTTATTTTTTCAAATGTTCCTCTTTCTTCTACTCTCCACTTCTACTCTTTCTTTTCTGTCAACTCTGTTAATGGCTTGGCAACTTTGGCAAAATCCCTGATAAATCTATAAAAGTCACAAAATCCCAAGAACTGTCAAACATCTCATTTATTACTTGGTTCTGGCCAATCTGTTGATGGGGATCAAAGGGAATTGATCACAAAACAAGAGTGATAATAAATAAAAATATAAAAGATCTCCAAGATGTCTCACAATTGTGTACTAAACAAGTAGGCACTGGGGAGATGATCAAATATAAAAGAGAGCTTAAGAACAGGGGGAATAGAAGGTAAAACTCAAATAACCAAAAGAAATGATAATAAAGTTTTTTATGAATCCACTCGAGGTAGATCTCACTGTAATAGGCTCTCTAAGACACACGTTCGTCTTGTGTCGTGATACTACTGTCCTTACCTAGTCTAGTAGTCTGGCTCACTATCGATACAGTAGAACTACATAGAACTCTTGTACCATCGTGTGGGCTCTTCTTCAGCTGACTATATAACTGAAAGCTGACTCCAATAACATGTAGCAAGCTATTAACCCCTAGCATAAGCGAATGCCCAAGTCTGTTGGGGCTTGAATTCCCACTGAGGGAGAGGTTTTGTGGTTTTTAGAAAGTAAAAGAGAACACTCAGAAAGATCGAGACTCAGTCACTCAAAATAGCTGTTAAGCTCTAGAACAACAGAAAAGGTTGATGATGGGGGTATGATGCTTGAGTTCCCTTCTGTGCCCTAGAGTATTTTATTAGGATTACAAAGCAATGAGACAACAAAGAAAGTGAGACAAAGAAAACCTCTAAATTTCCAAACATAGTTAGACCAAAATGATAAGACAGCACCCTCCCCAAACACTCGGTGACCGCTCCCCACCCTTCTAATTCTACTTCTGGAATTCTCTCTCATATGGTAGATGGGTCTTGTAAGGGCGACTGGGCACAAGACTCCAGGAGAATCCTCAGTAATATTACAGATTGTGGTTATGGTACAACTCACCTCCAGGAGAATCCTCAGAGATTAGGATAAGGCTCCTGAAGGGATCCTGTACATTATATACATCCCTTAGTATCAGGATTGGCAGGATTGGAGCTAAACTAGTGTGTTTAAGTATCACTAGTAAACAGGCTAAGGTAGCTCCAGAGTATTGTCATGCCATTTAGGGGTGGAAATGAAGGTGTCCCCTTACATTCACCCCCCCTTCAAGATTGCTACGTCTCGGAGCAATGGACTCAGAATGAAAAATGTTGTCGAACTCCGTGCGTCGGACATGTCTCAGAGCTCCAGGGTGTTTGCGATGGAACTCTGCTGTGAGTTCTGGTGCGGAGACTTCAGAAGCGGACTTCCAGGAATTGTGTTTGCAGCTGTATCCCTTCTACTTAATGAGGTACTGGAATCTTCTCCAGTGCCAACGACTGTCGAGTATTTCCTCTACTTCCCACTCCGCTTCTCCGTCGATGACTATGGGCAGTGGGTGGTCCTCCGTTGTGCATTCTGTAATTGGGTTGTCCAGGGCCAGAGTAAGCTTCACTACGTTGAACACTGGATGGAGTTGCTTCATCCCATGTGGCAGTCTTAAGTGATAGGCTATAGGTCCAATCTGCTGTTCCACTACAAAGGGGCCAAGCCGTCGGTGTGAGAGTTTCTGTGAGGGGCACGTAGTGCAGATATCCGATGCGTCAAGGAAGACTTTGTTGCCAGGTTTGAACACCAGAGCCAGAGTTCTTCGACGGTTGTAGTATCTTTTCATGTCGTCCTGTGCCTTGCAGATCACGGATTTCGCTTCTTCGATTGCCATTCTCATCATTTTCGTAAACTCGTTGACTGTCTCTAAGTCAGAGTGGTTCTGTTGGGGTTCGAAGCCCATGTGAGGAATACGTCCAGTGTCGAGTAGGAACGGAGGCTGCTGGGTAGTAGAGTGGATGTGGTTGTTGTGCTGGAACTCCGCCATGGGTAAGAGATCATACCAATCGTCCTGCTGCTTGTTTACAAATAGCTGGAGGTACTGGTCCAATTCTTGGTTGACGCATTCCATCTGCCTGTCGGTTTGGGGGTGCCAGGCTGTAGAAGACGCCAACTTTATTCCTAGGAGGCGGTAAAGCTCTCTGGTGAAACGAGCGATGAACTGAGGTCCATGGTCCAAGACTACATACTTCGAAAGACCGTGGAGTTTCCAGACTTGATGTAAGAAAAGCTGGGCTGCTCCTTCCGCTGTCACTGTCATGTGTGTCGGAATGAAGTGTGCCCGTTTCGACACCGAGTCTACCACTGTTATTACCGCGTCATGTCTGGAGGAGAGGGGGAGTTCCACAACAAAGTCCACACTAAGCATGTCCCATCGCGAGTCCGGGATCCGGAGGGGATGCAGTTCGCCTACCAGAGCCTGCCTTATCGGTTTTGTCCTAAGGCAGAGGTCACAGGTGCTCACATATTGTCTAATATACCTAGACATTTGGGGCCACCAGTAGTTCCTAGATACCAACTCCAATGTTTTTCAGTGTCCGGGATGTCCAGTGACCTTCGTATCATGGCACAGCGAGACTATCTGCCTTTGTAAGTCCGAATTCCAGGGAATGTAGATCTTGCCTCTGAACCGGAGTACTCCGTCGTCTTCCGACCATTCTGCGGAACGGACCGTCTTACTTGATGTTTGTTAGAGTTCTCTCGCTGCCTTTGCTACGGGCTCTTCCTGGTTCCCTTGGCGGATTTCTCTGAGCATGTCTCGCTCCGGTCCTTTCAGGTAAAGTCCTTCAAGGGCTTGAACTGCTATGAGCTCCAGTCGCAGAAGGACTACATCTTTGTTGTTGGAGGCTCCTTTACTATGGTCTGGTCTCCGCGATAAGGCATCTGGCTTCTCCATGGAGCATCTGGGGCGATGAATCAACTTGAAGTCAAAGCAAGCCAAGTACAGAGATCAACAGGCTTGGCGACAATTAAGTTTCTTAGCCGCCATGAAGTACTCCAGGTTCTTGTAGTCTGTCCAGATTTCTACCGGGTGCCAAGCTCTTTCCAGAAAGTGCCTCCACTCTTCCAGCGCATGGATGATAGCGAGCATTTCTTTGTCATGGATCTCATAGTTCCATTCCACCAGAGACAGGAATTTGCTATAGAAAACTACTGGGTGCCACTTTTCTTCTCCAGGTAGCTGTTGAGAGAGGATGGCCTTGGAGGCAAAATCTGAACTGTCAGCCTCGATACGGAAGGGTTCCGAGTCCTGGGGTGACGCTAGGATCGGAGCAGTAGTCACTGCCATCTTGAGATGTTTGAAGGCTTCCTGTTCCTTGGTACCCCAGTTCCAGGCGTGATCGGATCGAGTGAGGTCGAAGAGGGGTCGAGCTATGGTCAAGAAGTCTTGGATGAAGCGACGGTAGAAGTTAACAAAGCCTACGAAGGCCTGCATGTCAGTCCAGCTCTCTGGGGTGGGCCACTCGCAGACTCTAGCAACTTTAACAGGATCTATCGTAACCTTGTTCTCTGAGATGACCAGCCCGAGGTATTCAATCTGCTTCCGATGGAACTCACACTTCTCTAGATGGAGGAATAACTTGTGTTCTGTCAGTATCTCTAAGACTCTCCGGACCACTCGTTCATGCTCCTCTTCTGTCTTCGTAAAGATCAAGATGTCGTCCAAGTACACTATAACAATCCCTTCCACTATGACGGTTCTGAAGATGTTGTTCATCATAGTCTAAAAGGTAGCGGGGCTGTTGGTCATTCCGAAGAACATTACGAGGGGTTCAAAGAGGCCTCGGTTGGTGCGAAAGGCCACTTTCCACTCATCTCCAGGCTTGATGCGTACATTATTGAAACTCCAGTGGACATCCAGTTTTGTGAAGTACCAGGCTCTGCAGAGTTAGGAGACGAGTTCGGAGATGAGAGGGAGAGAATATTTATTCTTGACGGTTACAGCGTTCAGAGCACGGTAGTCTTGGACTAGACAGAGCAAACCATCTTTCTTCTTAATGAAGAACACGGGGGCTGCCATAGGGGATTTCAAAGGTCGGATCCATCCGGTACAGAGGTTCTTCTCCAGAAAGGCGTCCAACTCCGCTTGCTCCAATGGAGACAGGGGGTACACCTTTGACGACTTAGGCTCCGCTTCAGGTATTAGCTTGATTGCGTGATCCCATTTGCGGTGCTCTGGTAGTATGTCAAAGTCCTTTTTAGCAAACACGGATCAGAACTCTGCAACGTAGGCAGGCAGTGGAGTGGCAGCGGCCTGTGCTTCTGCACTGTGTCTGGCTTCTTCTGCGAGGTGCTGAGATGTTGTGGCCATGGCTCGGAGGTCGACTTGGTCGGGCTCTAGGAGGAGACGTGTGAGGAACAATCGGTCTCCGAGCTCCCAACTTGGGTGGTGCATTTGCGGAGGCTCTTCTTCAGACTCTGACTCTTCTTGGAGCAGAGGTGTAGGTCTGTCATGACAAGATCAAAGGGCTCGGAGTTCAATCCTCTTCTGGCAAGTCTGTTCCTTCCATAGGGCATGTCTTCTCTCACAGCAGAGAGGGCAGTGGGTCATTTCGACTTTTTCTTTTTCCCAGTCAATCCTGGGGTTGTAGTCCTTGAGCCAGTCGTAGCCTAGGATCAGACTCTGTTTCCCAAGTCCGGAGACAGCCAGGAGCATCCTTTCAGAGTAAGTCTTGTAGCGAAGAACTACCTCTATAACCTCGGAGATTTGTCCTGCCTCGTTAGGAAAACCATCGACATTGAAGACCGGGATGTTATGTGAGAGGGTCCGGGTGTTTATCCCTTTCGAACGGACAAAATCCCTGTCGATGAGGCTTTCAGTTGCTCCGCAGTCCAGGAGGGCTTCGATGGAGTGTAGCTCGCTTGTGTCCGTAGTTCCGATTTCCACTGGCAGGAGTAGAGAGGTCCCTCGCACGTCTAGAGCACTGATCAAAAAGAGTTTGGGCAGTCTCTTCTCCCACTTGGGTTTGCGGAGCGGAGCCGAGACGAGGGGGATAGAGAGTGGTGTGTTTACTAGTTCACTGTCAATTGTATTGGGATCCTCTATAGTCAATACAGTGAACTTATTTACTAGCGACCGGGGCGCACTTGTCGCCGGCCGTACTACACAAAATCCTCTTCCTCCAGGGGACAAGACTCTTCTATTGGAACTGCATCTTTCAACGCCAACAGATCTTTAATCAACTCCTCCTGCTGCTCCGTGGTGAGCTGACGGACGTCCAGGCGATGAGGACAATCTTGGACTACGTGGTTCGCGTTTCCGTATTGGTAGCACCCTCTCGGAGGCAAGGACCTTGCTTTCCTAGTGACGTCCACGTCCATGGGGACTCCCATAGACGGAGTGGTCGGTGGAGGTTTTGGAATGACTGGAGGGGGTGGAGCAAGAGGTAACCTTGCTGCGGACAATGGTGGGGGTCGGGTGGAAACGGTTCTGAGTGAAGCAGAAGGAGCGGAGCACGACACGGACTGGAAGGCTTTGTTTGTGAGGCGCGCCTGGTCAATCCTCCTTGCTGCTCTATACCACGCGTCAGGGTTGGTGTCAGCTGGTCATCCGTAGGGCATGGTGGCAATCTGGTTTTGGATGCCTAATCTGAGACCTCGTCGAAATTTCACCACCAGTATCCGGGGATCTGTATAACCTATGTCAGAGACCAGGGCTTGGAAGCTGTCCAAATAGTCATCTACTGTCCAATTTCCTTGGTGGTAGGAAGTCTCTTCCAAACCATTGATCACGTCTGCTTCTACGTTTGTAGGGAAGAAGTGCAGCTGGAATTGTTGTTCAGATTCTCCCCAGGTTTGGATAGGGAAAACGCCAGTGTCTACTTCCTGATGGAATACGTTTTTGGACCACTTGGCGGCATGACCTCCCTTGAAGAACGTAAGGGCCCAGAGGATCCTTTCCTGTTCGTCCTGGAATTGCTCCGGGGCTAGGCGTATATAGAGAGAGCAAGAGTTCAGGAATGCACAACCATTGTGACATTCTCTGTTGAAGTCCGGAGGGCAGGAGAGCTTGGGGCGTGTTTGTCGCGTCGGCAGAGCGGGAGACGGAGACACCAGAGGAGATGGTACGGGTGGGGGAGGTGTGTTTGGTACAGCCGGAAGAGGAAGAGGGGGGTTAGCTACTAACTGTGTGAGTTGCTGCAGCTGTGTGGTCAGGGCTGCCAGAGTGGAGTTAATGTTACTTTCAGAGACATGTTGTCTCTCCATGAGCTCCTGCAGATGGTGTTGCAGGTATCCTAAGGTGTCGGCGACACCTTGAGGGGTGTCCGGAGACAACGACATCTAAAGAGTGGAATTTTTCGGAGGGTTGGGTATGGCAGGGGAGGGCGACCTGTTGGGTGGCTGTCTACTGGGATAGTTCAAGGCTCCACTTTTAAGATCCTAATCTGCTGTAAGGGCGACTGGGCACAAGACTCCAGGAGAATCCTCAGTAATATTACAGATTGTGGTTATAGTACAACTCACCTCCAGGAGAATCCTCAGAGATTAGGATGAGGCTCCTAGAGAGATCCTATACATTATATACATCCCTTAGTGTCAGAATTGGCAGGATCGAAGCTAAACTAGTGTGTTTAAGTATCACTAGTAAACAGGCTAAGGTAGCTCTGGAGTGTTGTCATGCCGTTTAGGGGTGGAAATGAAGGTGTCCCCTTACAGGTCTCAAGCCTCTTGCCAGGCTATAGACAGAGATGGCGATCTCGAGTCATTTTGCTCTTGAGCCTGTTATCTTTATCTGGCCTTTTTTCTGTCACTCTTCTCAGCTTTTCTATCCCTCTTTCTACCTCCTCTATGCCTTCTCATTTCTCTGGGTTCCAGTTTTTTTTCACTGTCATTGCGATGTGACTCTGTGGTGACTCAATTCTCTTGATCTTGCTATAATTAGCCATCAGTGATGATGGCTTGGATCTGATCGTAACTCTTTCTGCAAATAGTGCTGCTGGCCACCGAGATATGACATCGCTTTTGTAACACTAAGCTGTCTAAGTTCACTTTTATCCTTGAGAGTACTTCTAGAAGGGAAATCCATTGGGAATCCAATACGGGGTGCCTGGGCAAATGTCTATGAGGTATATGTAGTAGTGGTCACAGCCACTACTCTGCTACTCAAGTGAGATGCTCAAGTCCACAACTGAGTATCTAGGGAACATCTTTAGGGGCCGAACTCTTCTCTTGAGCTAGTTATTCTTGTTATTTGGGTGCAAATTGTCACTTATTTTGCCTAAACAGTTGTCTGGTGTGACACTGTGATACTCCTGATTTTTGCTGGATCAACTTCCACACTATCTTTTGAAATAATAACCCCCAGGTAATAACTTATTATTCTTTAAAATTTTGAGCATGTCCATTACAATTTTTGAGTGTTCTTATAGTGTTTTGGAGAATATCAGGATATCATCCATGTAGATGACCACCTTTCCTCTACTGATAAGATCTCGGAATAGTGTATCTATCATTAGTTAGAAAGTTGCTGGTAAGTTGCATAGACCGAAATACATCACCAATGGTTCAAATAGCCCTCTATTTGTTCTAAAGGCTACTTTCCACTCATCCTCCTCTTTTATTCTCACATTGTTGTATCCCCATCAAATATCGAGTTTAGTAAAGTATATTACTGCCTTAACCTTGTCAATTAACTATTGAATGAGAGAAAGTGAGTATTTATTTTTTATTATCACTTCATTGAGTCAGCAATAGTCTTGTGCAGGACATAAGGAGCCATCTTTCTTTTTGACAAAGAAAAAGGGTACTGCACATGGTGATTTTGATGGTCATATTTATTCTGTTTTCAAGTGTTTATCTAAGAATTTGTCAAGTTCTTCTTGCTCCTTGATACTTAGTGGATACACCTTGCAGTCCTTCAATGTTGCTTCTAGGACTAATTCAATTGCATGGTCACAGGGTCATTGTGGTAGTAATTCATCAAAGGCTTTCTTATCAAAAACTGACTCCTTAAATTGCCAATATTGTTGGGGTATTCTTTTTTCAAATTCTTCTTCTACTGTTTCACTTTTTGTCTCTACTCTTCTCCATGCTTCTTCTTCCAAGTTGACAACCAAGTACTTTTCTCCCTCTTCTAACTCATCATAGTCATTCTCAATCTCTTCTGGCTCTCCTCCTCTAATAACCCTTCTACACCAGGTTTGGCATCTGTCCAGTACTAGTTGTGATGTCTTCTAGTTTATTGATGGATTGTGATGTTGAAGTCATTCATATCCCAAGAATACATTGGCTTTGCCAAGATCAGTTACTGCAAAAGAGATTCGTTCCATATGGTCTCTAATCTCCATATTCATTTTGATATAGTCCATGATATTTCCTGATTTATTCAGAGAGCCATCAGCATTGCGACACAAGATAGGAGTTAGATATTTTTGAGTCTCCAATCTGTTCTCTATAATGAATCACTGGTTAATACATGAACTGGTACAACCAGAATCAATCAAGGCTATTCAATAATAGGTCTTGGAGAAGTTGATGGTTGTTAATTGAATCTTGGTGCTGAGTTCTCTATTTCCTAACTTCCGAATCATTTCTGGTTTTTCTATCCTCTCTAGCTCTTCTAATACCTCCTTATCTGTCAACTGGTTCAGCTCCTTGACTGTCTCTGCATTGTATTCTCTTGAGTGATGAGATCATACTTTCAGGATTGATAATGCAGTTTTTTTATCTTCTTCTCATATCCTTTTTGCAACCTATTCTGTCATAAATCCTTTTGTCTTCCCAAATTTTCTGGCACCAAAATAGTTTAAGAAATTGTTTATTGAGGAGTCAGTCAAACATATCTTGGAATCTATAATAGGGGTAGGCAAGCTAGTGCTTACTCCCTGCCCTTCCCAAAACCCTCCACTTGGCTTCTGATCAACTCTCATATCTTATCAACAGTCAAGTCATCAACTGATTTCTCTAAGTCCAACTTCCTTTCAAAAAACTTTCTCTCTTTCCTTGGTTCATGTAAGGGGATGCTCTAGGATAGCTTAGGTAACCTGGTATGGGTGAGTATTATCTAGCTTGCTCTTGGATCCTTGGAGCCTGCTATTCATAGTTCCTTTCCCTCTTGTTCTCATTGCCATAGTTTGTACTACATAGCCTTATTAGGTATGGTAGTTATTAGTATCCTGATCTGTGTTCCCTTAGCGACTGGCACACAGACTGGCTAGTCTAGTATATATAGCTAGTTATATATAGTAGAATACCTTACCTCAACATTGATTGGAACTCCTGGGCTATTCACTGTTCTTTCTTAAGTTTGCCTTCACCACTCATGCTTAGTGTGATTAGGGGTTGCCTATGAGTGATCCCCTTATAGTTCAGGGCATTTTGCTATAATGTGCTCTTTGATGCCATAATTAAAGCAAATTCCTTGCTTGTGCATACTGTCAATGTCCATAGCGTTTGGGTCACGTCTATGGGTTAGGATAGTTGTTGGCATAAGAAGAGGTCATTTATTTTTTTCCTCTTTCTTGATTACTTGTTTTTCTGATTGTTCGTTCCTACTCTCAAATTTTATATTTGCTTCTTGTCTTGCCCTCTCATAATCTAATGCCATTTTATACCAACTTTTCAGTGAGTTTGAATTCTTCAGTTGTCCAAGTTCTACTAATTTTTGAGCCAAATCTGAATGTAGCCTCTTCTTGAAGATTCCAACTAATGCCACCTTGTTATTGTAAGAAAGCTAAACTCCAAGCCAGAATAAAGCCAACTGCTCTTTGTTCAGCAATTGACAAAGAGAACTCGATAGAGTTCCTGTTAGATTCTCTACACTACTTATACAACTACTATATGGTCTGTGCACTACTTTCCCATGCCTATCATATGACCCATTATGTAACATCATATGATGTAATGCTATGACTTCCTGTCATATGACTGTAACTATGTGACACTTGTGACATGACACTTTCCCACACTCCCTTCTGTGTAGTAAGTCCAAGAAAAGAAAAAGAAATATAAATAATGACTTAGCTGTTTTACCAAGTTATGACAGTTATAGCCTATTAGCTCCTTCCAGACACAGAAGTCACTCCAATAGTCTTCGACCCTTGGCAAAGTTGATGAATCTTCTCAATAGCATGAGTCTGGGTTTTAGTAGAGATAAAGAATATTTCTATAGCTTAAGTCATGTCGTTCCAGGAGTCAAATAGAAATTTGTGGGTCATGTTCCTCAATTCAACTTCTTTATCATCTTCTATCTTCAATTCTCTCTACTCCTTCTGAAAAGAGACAAATTTGGTGATCTTTTTGTCAGCCCATCATTGAGTACGATTGTTTTTTCTCTTTTTTATTTTTTCTAGAGCGATCTCAATTTGTTCCTAATTACTGGAGATGTTGTTGCTTTGGAAATACATTATCATGCACTTATACCATACATTGACTGTTTCAGGATCTCTTTCATAATCATCAGGTTCTTTTATTCTTCTCTTCCCTTTATCTTTATTCAGTTCCTTTCCTGCTGATCTGAAGAAGGATTGGATATTTCGAAGATGTTCATTCTTTTCAGTCTGATCAATATTGTTCTAGGTCTGCAGCATTGATTGTCCAAAGAAAAGCACAAAGATGGTGGTGAGAAATGAGGTAATAATGCTGTATAGGATCATAGTGACAGTAAGGGTGTTCCCTTAGAGTACTATAGAGTGTTGTTATGAAGAATGATGGGAAACTTTGGTCTTATGTTATGATCCTACACTCCCAGTGTTCAAGAATGAAGGTTGTGCATACAGAACCAAACTGAAGTTAAGACAACCTATTTACTATATAGGTTCTTATATTGTTACAACATGATCCATGAGTCAATACTGCTACTGCAGTTCTGAGTTGTGACTGTGTTCTGAGCAGTCAGTAGAATAGCATATGGCAGTAGAACTTGTTACATATACCTCTGCAGTTGCTCAAGCTCCATGTTGGGCTCCTTATATTAACTACTAAACTTGATCTATCCACACTATACATCTACAAATTATGCCTTGTGAAGGCGTCTGAAGGCTTTGAACATGAAACAGTGATTGAAACAATGATTGTCACTGTCCAGTGCCCAGGCTCTGAATCATAATGGGAGCTAGCCTTCAATATGTTCCAATGTGGCTCATTACATGATCCTCTCAATGCATTGCCTCTTGATAACCCAGGTGGGGATACCTCTCAGGTGGCTGATAGCAACCTGCAATCCTTTAAGTATTGTGTTAACATTTTGGTCACCTTCTTGTACCCTTACTTGGCTTTGGCAAAACAAGATGCTATTGCTGAGATCCACTTCCCTACTCCATCTTCTCCCTTGGGTTCTCAAGTACTGGAACCTCATGGTCCTAAAGGGTACATGCAGGAGAAAAAACCTCTACATTTGATTTCCTTCGTTAACCTGATGGAACTTTTGCTTCGGGAGGATAATTTATTTTCACCCAACTAT
>Ga0153971_1000043_pt1 | contig 16718 bp, 14 predicted proteins | sample TSGA055MetaG_FD_104686 | JGI IMG/M metagenome (GOLD analysis project Ga0153971, IMG submission 104686) | Attine ant fungus gardens microbial communities from Georgia, USA - TSGA055 MetaG | ecosystem: Host-associated > Fungi > Mycelium > Unclassified | place: USA: Georgia, George L Smith State... | reverse complement strand
AGCACAGATCAAATACCTCTATCAATACAGGGAATTGCTCTAAGACCCCTAGCCAGTTGTGACTTACACAAAAACACACAGAGAACCTTGACTGATAATAACTCTACTGCTGTCATGGAAAAGGAACAAGATAAAGAATTGAGCAAAGTTTCTGAAACCCAACCCCTTGCACTAAGAAGATCTCAAAAGACTGCAAGACCAAGTACTTGACTATAAGAGTCTTTCAAATACCTCAACAGACCAATGGCAAACAATGTTGAGAATGAAAACTGGATTCCTAGAACATTTAGAGAGGTGATGAGATGACCAGACCTATGGTGGAAACCAATAGCTACAGAGATTGCAATGTCGAAGGCTAGAAATATCTACAAAGTAGTACCATGACCACTGGGACAAAATGTAGTTGGATCAAAATGGGTCTTTGTAGTAAAGTGGAAGGAGGATGGAGAACTGGAAAAACAAAAGGCCTGGACAATAGCAAAGGGATTCACTGTAATAAGTGAAGATTACAAAGAAATCTATGCTTCTGTAGCTTGGTTGGAATCTGTTTGCCTTGTCTGTGCTATAGTGGCATCCCAATGTCTTTGTCTTTGGCAAATTAATTTTGTGTCTGCATTTCTTAATAGTAACAATGCTTATGACATTTACATGGAATAGCTGAAGGGATTTGAGGAAGGGGGAGATAACCATGTTTGGAAATTACAAAAAACTCTCTATGAAACAATGCAGAAAGCCTATGATTGGGTGGAAAACTTGGACAAAACCTTCCAGGGCCATGGATACTACAAATTATGTACTGATCCTCAAATCCAATCAAGAGTATATGATGATGAACTTACATTAACCTCTACCTAAACTGATGATGTTCTAGGGGCCTCTTCTACTGTAGAAGGTGAACAGTTGGCCAAATCCCAACTGGAATCAAGCTATGAGATAAAAGACTTAAGTGAAGCAAAACTAATACTTGGCATATGCATTGACAGAAACTCACTAGAAGACATCATCTTATCACAATGTGCATATTGTGAACATCTTCTCAAGCAGTTCAACATGGATCTGTGTTCACCTGCAACTACTCCTCTCCCTCCTGGCTTGGTACTTTCAGCAGAAGATTGCCCTTCTACACCCAATGAGGTAGACAAGATAAAGAATATGTCATTTTGTGAGGCTTTAGAATCACTTATATAGTTACAGGTTACTACAAGACCAAACCTTGTATACTCCATCAATAAACTAGCTCATTTCACCCACAATCCAGGAAAAACTTATTGGAATGCATTAAAGCACATGCTTGCTGATATCAAAGGCACAATGGACTATGAGATTACATATAAAGGTGGTGGTGATCTTGAACCCATTAGTTATATTGATTCTGATTATACTAGGTGTAAAAATACTAGGTGATCTGCTGAAGGCAATATTTTCATGATAGCAGGAGGGCTAATCTCTTGGGAATGCAAAAGACAAGACATGGTGATGGGGATCAAAAGGTTTGATCACGAAACAAAGGTGAAAGCAAAGTCAGAGAGACGAAATCTCCAAGCTGCTTCACAATTGTGCACTAAACAAGTAGACACTGGGGAGATAAATCAAATAATAGAGCTTACTGAAGGTAAAAGTCCAAAGAATAACCAAAAAATATCAAATAGAAACCTAAGAAGAAAAAAAATGTTTTTAGTATCCACTTGAGAGAACCCTCATTGTAATAGGATTTCTAAGGTATGTGTTCATCTCGTGCCGTGACACTACTGCCCTTACCTAATCTAGTAGCCTAGCTCGCCATCGATACAGCAGTATTACCTAGAACTCCTGTGCCATCATGTGAGCTCTTCTTCAGCTGACCATATAACTGGAAGCTAACTCCAATGATTTGTAGCGAGTAGTTAGCTTCTAGCATAAGTGAATGCCTGAGTCTGTTGAGCTTGAGTCCCCCTTCAAGGGAAGTTTTATAGAGTTTTTATAAAGCAAACACAAAAGAAATCCTCAAATCACTCAAATAGCCTTTCAGCTCTAGAGCAACAAAGAGAGAGATGATGGGGGGGAAAAGTCTTTTTCCTCTTTGTGCCCTAGAGTATTTTATTAGGATTACAAAGCAATGATACAACAAAAGAAAAGAAACAAAGAAAACTCCCAAATTCCCAAAGATAGTAAGAGTGAAATGATGAGATGGCACCTCTCCCGATCACTTGGCTACCACTTCCCATTTCTCTAATCCTACTCTGGGTGTTCTTCTCTAAACAATGGATAGCTCTCGAGCCTTTTGCTAGGCCATAGAGAGAGGTGGTGATCTCGAGTCGTCTTGCTCTTGAGCACGTTGTCTTCATCAAATAGCTCTTCTTTTATCTCTCTATCTGACCTCTCTTCCTGACCTCTCTAGTCCTTCTACTACTCCTCTATACCTCATCACATCTTCGAGTCTCAGTCTTCTTCTGTCAGGTTTGCGATACAGCTCTTGAGAGGACTTGTCTTGCTAGTTCTTGCTATAATTAGCCATCAGCGATGATGGCCCTGCTCTGATGGTAACCTAAACATTATAAATAAGTCACTGTCACCAAGATATGACATCATTCTGTTAGAGAACATCTTCTAAGGTCCTTTCTGCTCTCGAGAGCACTCTAGAGGGGAGTTCTGTTATAGATCTGTTATAAAATTCTCTGGACAATCCTTATGAGGTTTCTGTAGTGGTGGTCACAGCCACTACTCTGCTACTCAAGTGGTGTGCTTGAGTCCACAACTGGGCATCTAATGGATATTTCTGGGGGGCCAAACTCGTCTCTCAAGCTGGTTATTCTTATTATTAAGGTAAAAAATGTCCCTTTTATTGCCTAAATAGCTGTCTGGCATGACAATGGTGGCTTTATCTATGGTTGAGACAGAGTTTATGGTATTCTCAAAAGCAACCACTCAAGCCTTATGGTTATCAAAGTACTTTGACGAAGTAGAATTACCAATCACAAGACTACTCAAAGTCTTCACAGACAACAGCAGGTCTATCTTCAATAGCCTAAACAACAAAAACCACTGATGTACCAAGCATATCAATGTACAACACCATTTCATCAAGAAACATACAAAATTAGGCGACATCACTTTTCAGTATACCCTAACAACTGAGGACATAGCCAACATTTTGACAAAGGCACTACCACAAGATATACTATACAAGTTTATATGTAGGATGGGACTTAACCCAAGAGTTGCGAATATGTCAGTCCAGGAGGAGTGTAAGGGGACAGCCTATAGTAGCTTAGATAACCTGGTATGGATAAGCATTATCTAGCTTACCCTTGGATCCTCGGAGTCTGCTATTAATAGTTCCCTTCTTTCTTGTTCTCATCGCCATGATACGTACTACATAGCCTTATTAGGTAGTGTAGTTATTAGTGTCTTGATCTATGTTCCTGTAGCGACTGGTACACAGACCAAGCTAGTCTAGTATAAGTAGCTAGTGATGTACAGTAGAATACCTTACCTCAACATTAGTTTGATCTCCTGGGCTATTCATTGATCTAACTTAAGTTTGCCTCAGTCACTAATACTAAGTGTGACTCGGGTTGCCGCCGAGTGATCCTCTTACAAGAAATGTTAATGAGAACTGACTTATGAAGGTTTCAGTTCTATTATCTTGAATGAAACATACTATATTTATACTTGCTGAGATATAATGTATGCTACTAGGTATTTAACAGTCAAGTTACTTAGATAGAACCTCAGTTGATCACTGCAGAGGTATTATCTGAGTTATTTCATTTTTTACTAAGAAAAGGACAAATGACTATCTATAGGTAATTAATTAAGTCCATGTGTGTCAGAGAGCCAACTTCTGAGCTAGAATTAAGCCAACTGTTCTTTATCAGTATTAGACAAAGAGAACTCATTGTAAGAGGATATCCTAGAGAGCAGCCTAGATCATGAGTAAGACTCCTACCTAAGGGGCTATTCTAAGTATCTGTGAGATGCTCTCCTACACTCTCCTTGTCTTCTCTCCTAAGTCTGCCTTGATGTACCTGATAATCTATAATTAGGACAGTGATATTAATAGTTAGTGCTCATGTGACTGCGGTGCATGGACCATCAGTTTTAGTATATAAGACTGCTTGTGTAGTTAGATCTAGCTTCACTCAAATATCACCTTAGCTTCTGGAACTCTTACCTAGCTTTAGGGTTAGCTGCCTTTGAGTGACTATGCCCTAACACTCATTAGAGTCCTCACTGTATTAAGTCTGTCTACTTATACATATTCTAGCTGGTCTGTGTTATGAACATTGAGTAGGACTACAGTTATTATCAGCTTTGGTCTGATAATGAATGGCTAGTGGACAAGATGTTGGCAATACAAGAAGAGATGTTGATATCTCGAAACAAAGACATTACCATGCAGTAATGCATTGAATGTCTAGAGACTTGAAGAGACAATGGACTCATAGTATGGGCAGGACTTTTTGGAGAAACCTCAGACTATTTCCTTTCTCTATCTTTGGACTTGTGCTAAATGGGACAACATCAGACTAACCCATTAATAGACACTAACTCGACTTGTCACTCTTATAGCTTCTGTCACTGGACTGTCACTTAACTAGTCATCCTTAGTTACAAGTAGTGTTACCACATTATAATGTAGTCATAATACCTAGTTAGGATAAATACAGCCCAGAAAGAAAAGAGAATGGCAAGTTCTCTTTTTCTGTATTCCCTTTGTAAAAACCTTACTCTGAGGAATCGGTATTCTTACTTGTCTTAGGACAACCTCAAGGGTGCTACTCAAAGTCTCATTGACATCTCTTCTCTAATATAACTTCACTGAAAACCTTAACCAGATCCTCTAGCAAAGAGCGTGAAGATATTAAGTGTTAGATATAAGCTTCAAGTTGAAACACATATTTAACTGTGAGGTTTAGAGTCTTAATAGGTCTGTGTACCATTATTCTATACCTGTAGACCCAACCAAACCATATGATATCATGTGTCATAATATATGATGTGACTCCTTGTGTGACCAATATCACATCTTTTGTGTCACAAATGTGACATGACTTTCCTATGCTATTTATAGAAAAATAAATAAAAAGTAAAATAAAAATGACTTAGAGAGATAGTTTATAACAATGTGCAAATATTTGAGGACTTCATATCTCCATGAATATTAATTGCCTCAGCATCGTTTTAGGCTCATTCTGAGTAGTATAAAGAGGGCTTCCCTGATGCCTAGAAGCAAAGCATAGATTGTGGTGGTTCCTAAGATATTAGCAATTTGATATGTGGTTACCTACTAATTTGCTCAATATCTCAGCTAATACTGATTATCTCAAGACATGACTAGTATTGATCAAAAAGGCTTTTTAAGGGATTTTTAGCACCATTGAGACCATGAGAAATGTCAAAGAATTGGTAGAGATATGGCTGAATGAAGTTTGTGACAAAGTGTTATACTTGTACCCTTATGTAATACTATCATTACTTTTCTGTAACTTCCTTACCCTCTCCAAAATTTGTTGGTTATTATATAATATTGTCCTGCTATTGTATGGCATCTCCTGAGTAACTTTACAGCTCTTAGTTATTAGACAATTATGCTGTTGTATGCCCTTAGTCTAGTTCTCCAATAAGCAACCCTAGTCAACTATTCTTGGTTTGAATTTGCTTAGCTTAACATAAAGTCCCCATTCAATTGCTGTCTACTACTTATACACATCCTGGCATTTACTTTTATTTACAAAGTCCTATGTGCTCCTTTTCATCTAACTCTCCTGCATGTTCAATCTTTAGAAACTAAAAGAAAAGAAAATAATAATAATAAAAATGGAAAAGAAAAGAAAAGAAAAATAAAAGAAAAATAAATATTGACTTAGCCATTTTGCCAAGTCATGATACTACCCCTCTCTCAAGGTTCCTTGTCCCAAGGATTCTTCTATAATTCATTATAGAGATCTTTAATATTTCCTATCTCATTATTATCTTCTTTAGTTTATTCTTGAATTTTTGCCTCTTTTACTTTAAATTCCTCTTCTTTATCTTCCTTTTTGATTATCTTTATCATTTTTTGGCCTCTTGCCTATCCTCTCTTCTATTTTCTCCAATTCCTTTTTAACATTGCCCAATATTCCTTATCATACCTTTTATCTGTCTATTCAAATATTTTTTTTGCTATAAACCTCCCAGATAATTCCCCTCTGGCTATCACAATAGTGACACTGTGATGTGCACTGCACGTGCATAGCTTAGTCACCTGACTATCAGCCACCCCGGAATCTTCCAAATGATTTAATAATCTAATTTATTGTAATTTACCTTAGTTTTGTTCTCCCTTGGGAAAACTCCACTCTGCTTGTCACTCTTACTTCTTCTTCTTAAATATAATCTTACTGAAATCCAGAAGGGGCAAGTGTAGAGGTGGGCACAACTAGTCGTTGAGGCCAAGCCCCCCCTAGAGTAAATTTCCCTTCTGGAGTCATTCCTGACACTGGCAAATACTTCTTTTTCTCTTTCTTGTTTTCTCATATCCTCCATATTGCATCAATATTCCTTTTCAAAGTCTTCTATTGCCTCCTTGGCATTTACTCAATTTTTCTTTTCCTCCCATATATCTAACTCTGCTATGAAATCTTTTTACTATACTAAATACTTGTCTTTTCCTTGAACTCATTGCTTATTTAATATCTTTTTAACTTCTTATTCTCTTTCTCCTTCAATTACTACTGGAGTTGGTTGCTCCCTTCTCTGTTTCTCCACTTGCCTTATGTATTTTTGTATCCTACTAACATTAACTACCAGATGTATTTTTATTGTACTTGATAATTCTAATTCAACTATGTTCATCTATACTACCTTCTTAATCCTATAAGAGCCTACAAACTACTCTGTCAACTTTTTTGTTCTCTTTCTAACCATTTGATATTTCAGGTCCTTTGTTACAAACTTCATTTAGATCTATCTCCACCAATTTCTATGGTCTCAATGGTGCTGAAAAGTCCTTAAGAAGACCTTTTGTGTAAGGCTTAGCCAAGATGACTTAGTTCTACTCCTTATCCAAGTTAACAAGAAGAACTTGATAAAGTTCCCATTAAATTTTGTATACTTATTATAATCAACCTTATTTCATACAGGTGTTCACCATAATACAACCACATAGGCAACTTTTTTGTTTCAAATCACTTTATATATTTAATGGTTCAGTCAATGTCTCACTAGTAGGGCATGTTCTTTACTCAGCAGACCTCATGTCTGCCATATGTATTCCTCATTTACTCCTCATGGTACATAGGTATATATATAGTAGATACTCTTCTGTATTCCTTATGCTTTACCAATTGTATCATTTCTTTCCTTCTTCTACTTTCACCTCATCCTCAAGTCTTTACTTGAGTGTTGCAACCTGAGTAACTCCTTAAGGTCATAACATTTGGTAAAGCGTCACCAACTCACCTTGCAACTGGGAGAATGGCAAACTAGCAGACTGGCTGTCAGTATATCACAAAGATTGCTACTAAATGTATAATCAGAGCATAGGAGGTAGAAGACCTCAAAGAACAACTCAGTTCAGTTCACATCAGTGAAAAACAATCAAAGTACCAAGAAGAGTCCGAAGAACAGGACATATAAGAAACAGCATCAGAGGCCAACGAAACAGGTAATAAAAAAGAAGAACTTAACAAGTTAAGTGACATACCATCAATAGGATAACCAAAGCAAAAACCAATAGCCAGGACGGCACCAGCACCAGCACCAACAGAGGTGGTAAACCACAAATCAATGGTCCCAGAACCTGGATGGTTCAATGGGGATAGGAAGACATTTAAAGACTGGTGGAGAGCTATAAAGCTCTACCTCAGAGCAAATAAAGTTACAGATGCCGACGAGAAGATTATTGCAGTACTAGGCAGATTCTGAGAAGGAACTGCAGGAGCATTTGCTCAACAGAAACTTGACAAGATAAATAGAGGAGACAACACTCCAAGTTGGGATGTCTTCAAGGCAGAATTACAACTGGTATACAGTAACAAGATAAAAGAAGCTGATGCAGAATAGCATATCAAAACATTTATACAAGGGAAGAAACACATTATGGACTTCCTTATCAAATTCATGGCTTTAGCAAGCAAAGCACAGACAGACAATCAGCATGCAATATTTTTGCTAAAGAAGAATGTAAACAGGAAAATCATCAGAGCCATAATGGCATATCTATTACAAATAGTCACTTACTTATTTGTAATTGGTACTTTAGAATCTTAAAAGGTTTAAAAATGCGAAGTTTAGACAGTGACAAAAGATGTTGTTAAATCTGAGGTCTAATCCTCAGACTATGAGTCCTTATATACATGAAAGTAGTAGTCTGTGCACTAGAACAGGTCATCACATGCTACTACCTATTGTTTTACATATGGTAGTGCCTTTGTGCTATAAATAGTGATAAATTAACCTTATGGAGGCTGTCCTTTGCTCTAAGAAAAGGACAGATGACTATCAATAGGTAATTAATGAAGTCTATGTGCAAACATTGAGGCCTTTATATCTCTACTAATATTAATTGCCTTGGTGCTGTTTAAGGCTCATTCTTAGAGGTATGAAGAGGGCTTCTCTGATGCCTAAAAGAAAAGCATAGATCATGGCAGTTTCCAAGATATTGGCGATTTAATAAATGGTACCATGGTGGTTACCAGTTGATCTGCCTAATATCTCAGCCATTACTGATTGCTTCAAGATGTGACTTGTATTGATCAAAAGGTCTTTTCAAGGGCTTTTGGGTGCCATTGATACTATGGGAATCGTCGAAGAACTGATGGAGATATGACTGAATGAAGTTTGTGACAATATTTACCAACTCAAGCCCCAAAGAGTCTAGAACAATGGAAGGTGACAATCACAGCAGTAGAACAAGGATACGAGTGGACCAATATCTGCTACAACTACAGGACAGGTTCAGGAATAACCTATGGAAGAATAGGTAAACCAATGGAAATAGGATAACAACAAAATAATAGACAAGGACGCAAACTCAAGTATTACAACTGTAACAGATTTGAACACATAGCAAAAAATTGCAGACAACCAAAGAAAGAGAAAAAACCACAAGGATGTTTCAAATATGGCAAAGAAGGTCATATTGCCATAGGGTGCAAAGCACCTCAACAAATAAAGACCAGGAGTTCATAACAAGAAGACTCAGATAATGAAGAGCAAAAGGGTTTTGTCGAAGGTTTGGAGTAGGCACAGTATGATGAACCACTGTAAATAGTTCTGCCAAGAATCAATATGTTATTCCACAATAGAGAGAATAGTCGAGAGAACTTATAGTGCACCCAACAATCAAAACCAAAGATAGAAGAAAACTCAAGGTCAAGGCATTAATTGACTCTGGATGTATGAACACTACCATAGCCAGAAAAACAGTTGAAGAAAAAAGAATATCTACCAAATCACTCCTAAGACTATTTAATGTATACAATTCAGATGGATCAAGAAATGGAGAAAAGACAATTAGGGAATTTGTACCCCTAGAAATCAATTTGAACAGACACATTGAACAAATTGATGCAGTAGTATCAGAAATCAAGGAAATAGACCTATTCCTAGGACATGACTGGCTAGTAGAACACAACCCAGAAAGAAGGAGTTATACAGTTTACAAGATGCCTAGGACACTGCAGAATGGAACACAAAGCTATACAGTTTATGTAAGGGGACACTCTAGAGTAGCTTAGGTAACCTGGTATGAGTGAGTATTATCTAGCTTGCCCTTGGATCCTCAGAGCCTACTATTCATAGTTCCTTTCCCTCTTATTTTTGTTGCTATGGTTTGTACTATATAGCCTTATTAGGTATGGTAGTTATTAGTGTCTTGATCTAGGTTCCCATAGTGACCAGCACACAGACCAAGCTAGTCTAGTATATATAGCTAGTGATATACGGTAGAATACCTGACCTCAACATTGATTAGAGCTCCTGGGCTATTCATTGCTCTTGCTTAATTCCACCTCCTTCACTAGTATCGAGTGTGGTTAGAATTGCCATTGAGTGATCCCCTTACAGTTTATCCTATAGATAAGGAGACTACTACCAAAGAAAAAAGAATAATTAAAGGAGGAAACAAAGAACCTGATCCAACAAATCCTGAAGATCTTCTAAAATATGTTGAGTTAAGAGGATATAGGACAAAAGTAGAAACTTGTTGCAAACGTGCAACAAGTCTCTTCTCAACCACTTGTATTTATACCTACCTACTATCACAACACAGCACATAAAACAGTTAGTAACTAAGAGATGAAACAAACCTATTTTTAGTGTGATACTCGATATTCCAACAAAATATGTCCAACCATTTACGCACTTATTCAACAAGAAGAAATTCAAGAAACTACCAGACAGACAAGAATAGGACCATAAAATCAATTTAACAGAAGAAGTACCAAAGGAACTCAATGCAAAGGCCTACCTAATGACACTCAAAGAAGAAGAAACACTCAGTCAATAGTTAGATGAACAACTCAAGGCAGGACTCATTGTAGAGTCAAATTCAAGATATGCAGCACTATGTTTCTTCATACCAAAGAAAGATAGAACACTACAATTGGTACAAGATTATAGACAGCTAAATCAACACACAATCAAGAACAAAATGCTATTATCCCTGATCAATGAAGTAATCAATAAACTTAAAGACACAAAATACTTCAACAAATTGGACTTAATCTGGGGATACAATAATGTATGAATAAAAGAAGGCGATGAATGGAAAGCGGCCTTTTTGACAAACAAAAGACTATTTGAACCAAAAGTAATGTACTTTGGACTATACAACTCACCAGGAACATTTCAACGAATGATGACAAGTATCTTCCGAGAACTACTATATGAAGGAACTCTTGCAAACTACATGGATGACTTTGTGATCCTGGCAAAAACAGAAAAAAAACTAGAAGAATGCACAATCAGGTTCCTCAAAATAGCAGAAAAACATAACTTGTGTTTCAAACAGTCAAAATGCAATTTTAATGCTACAGAAATACTTATACTAGGAGTATAAGTTGGAAATGGAGAAGTACAAATGGAAGAAGAAAAAGTCAAAGCAATCAAGGAATGGAAGACACCAACAAAAGTAAAGGATGTTGAAAGCTTTTTAGGCTTCATGTCAAGGACGGAATTCCGGAGGAGGGAGATATAAGTGATAATTAGAAACCACACTCCGTTCCGGAGTAATGTACGATGTCAGAGAGGGATATACTTAGCGATGATAGAAAAAAGACTCCAGCGGATTGTCAAGGACGTCGGAGCGGAGAACGACTTATTGAACGACCTTGGCTTCAACTTATGTGTTGCACCCCGGTCTCCGGTAGTGAGGTTGGTCATGTATTTCGGAGTAGTGGAAGTTGTCGAGACAGAAGTCCTAAGCGGTCAAGTGAGAGAGTCGGAGAGGATAAGATGTGATTAGGACTAATTGACATTAATTTACAAACTGAGGAATTACACTGTAACTACTCAGTACTTATAGGAAGTCTGGAATAGAAGGAGAGTAGTCTACTACGCTATCCTACTATTATTAATATTAGGAGAATAATTAGGAGAATTAAATTATATAATTATCATATTTCCAGAATATGACAGTACCCCCCCCTTTAAGGCTGAGCCCTTGAAGCTTTTATGCATAAGCAATTTAATTATCACCTGACTCCGGTTTTAAAGTTTTCCATTGCAGACTTTTAATCCTGAAATTATACCGCCATGTCCTTCAATTCCACCTTGATTGTTAACCTTTCTGACTCCGATGATGAGTCTTACGAGGCTGGGTTGGCGAGAAGATGTGCTGAGGTGGAACACCTGCTTCGACAGCAGGAAGAGAAGGAATGCCTCGAGCGCCAAGCCCGCAAAGAGGCGAAAATGGCAGAGCGGAAAAGACTGGAGGAAGAGGTGCGCAAAAAACAGGAAGAGAAAGAGACGTGGCGGAGAGAAGAAGATCGCCAGAGAGATCTGGCCAAATGCTTAGAGGTGGATTGCGTCGCTGCCATGGCACAACAACGGCACAGAAATTGGTTGAAGACCTTTCTGCCGCCCTCATCTCCTCCTTCTGACAAGGAGATGAACTTAATCGACCTTCCACCTCTGACCAAGAGGCAACACGTTTGATACCTGCCACAAGAAACTCTGGAGGCTCACCAACGACGTGAAGAGTTGACAAGAGAAATGGGAACATCAGTTGTTGGTGGGGGAAGTCCGTGTGAGAGGTGCACGCGGACTTCGGAATCTTGTGTATTCCCCAAACCTTGCCATAAGTATCATTCGAATTGTTCCCTTTTTCGCTAATTCCTTTTTGTAGTCACGCAACTTCCTGCGCTCCTTGCGCCAAGGCCAAGGCTGCCTGCAAGCCCTTCGACGCGGACAGGGCACGAGTGAAAGCCAAGGCGGAAACAGCCAGGAGGTCCAATGTGAGAAAAGCAAAACAACAGATGGACACAGAGTAGAAGGCGGAGATTCTAAGGAAATTAGACGGCCTGAGTGAGTTGAGCAGCCTGAGGAAGGACATCCAGAGGATTGCAGTGGCATTAGAGAAGCTTGCTGGCATGGAGGGTGAAGACTCCGACGAGGAACGAATTTCATGGCCAGAGTCCGAGGGAGAGTTGACGGAGGTACAGGGGAGTAAAGATAAAGGAAAACAGAAGGAGGAGAGAATAGACGGAGCAGAAGAGGAGGAAGAAGTTGGAGGACAGGAAGAGGAAAACGGAATGGAGGGTGTGGAAGAAGGTGGTAACTTTTCTCCAGTCGCATACTCTGTTGGAACTGGTGTTTTGTAATTTTTTCTTTTTTAATAATAGTTGTTTTTCCTGTGGCAGAAAATGGGTGTGAGCGACGATAATGTTGAAGCAAGAATACAAGTACTCGACGATCGCAAGGGAAACTGTGGAGAAGTATAAGTACCCAAACTTTGCAACGGAGACTGCCTTGAATACAGGTATCAGATTGCAACGGAAACTGCGGAGCAGAATACAAGTAAGCAAGTCGGTGCAAAGGAAACTGCACTCCGGAATGTGTACAATTACTCAAGGAAATTTTTTTTTTTTTTGAAGCAGAGTGAATACAGAGAAACGGAGTCGAGGAAATGGAATGGAGATAATTTAGGGTCGTAATGGTCCTGGTTTAGACGGATACTTGAGATGAAAATTATTCAGTAATTCTTTGGCGTGCTCCAGTTCTGTCACTGGTAACCATTCGGAGTCGTTGTCGGTATCTTCATATCCTAGGCATATAACCTTATATAGCAGTTTGCATGCCCTCTGGCGGTCAATCTTAGAGTCGACTATCTTGGAGATCTCGTATTCTGGTTCTCCGTCGATAATTACCGGTGCTGGTAGAGGCTCGGAGCACTGCTGGAAGGTGTTGGGTGTGGCTGGTTCGAGCATAGAGACATGGAATACAGGATGGGCAGCCCTCATGGTGTTCAGAAGGTAGAGTGTGAAGGATTGCAGACTGGGCTGGGCAATTATCTCATATGGTCTGAGGTACTTTTCGGAGAGTTTCTTCGATGGGCGAGTCGTCCGGAAGTACTGTGACCTGACAAATACTGATTGTCCGACTTGGAAGTCCAGTGGTTGTTGTCGACACGAGTCGGCGGAGGGTTGATACTGTCTTTGGGCTTTGGCGATTTCCTCTTTGAGCGTGTCTTGTAATTTGTCAAGATTAAGTATGAAGTCATGGGCACGGGAAGAGGCTATATCTCGCTCTGGGTACACACTGAGATTAGGATGATATCCTTTGTTGGCGAAAAAAGGGGAGACACCAGTAGTAGCACTAGGGGCATTGTTGTAAGCAAATTCCACCAGGGGTAACAGTTCGGACCAGTTGTCCTGTTGGTAATTGCAATATACGTGGAGATACTGTTCCAATGTCTGATTAGTCCGTTCCGCTTGACCGTTTGCCTCTGGATGGTATCCGCTGGTAAAGTGAAGTCTCATGTCTAGGGCGGTACCTAGAGAGCGGAAGAAATGGGAGACAAATTCTAAGCCGCGGTCGGATATAACATGAGACAGAACTCCGTGCTTCGAAAAGACGTGAATCACAAAAAGGCGTGCTAGTTCCGCTAAAGTGATGGTGTCGTGAGTGGGAATGAATATGGCTTGTTTTGACAGGCGATCCATTATAACGAGGATGGTGTCGAAACTGGAGGAGAAAGGGAGTTTTTCTATGAAGTCCATAGAAATTGAATTCCATGGGTGTTCCAGGATAGGAAGTTGTTAGAGGGATCCGTATGGTCTATGGCGCTGTGGTTTGGATCTCATACAGGTAACGCAAGACTTACAGAACTTCTGTACGTCGTCGTGGATGTTTGGCCAGGTATAATGTCTCTGTATAAGTTCCAGTGTTTTGTTTTGGCCCAGGTGTCCTGCTAGGACGTGGTCATGATGATACTGGAGAACTCGGAGGCATAAGTTGGTGTTGTCCGGAATGTACATTCTGTTGTCGAGTCTGAGAAACCCTGCACCATCTTTCGACCAACGTCCTTCCGGATGGAGTAAATGGTTGGAGATGGAGGAGTCGAGGGGGAGTGTTGCTAGGATATCAGAGTAGAGTTGGTTTTGATCCAATATCGTGGCTGCATGAAGTATCGGAGTGGTCAGAATGGTTGCTCGGAGAAATGCTACGATTTGTTCATAAGTAAAAACTGGATGGAAGTTATGAGGGTTCACTGAAGCATAGCCATTATTTTCCCCCTTTGGGTAGACGTCCCATCGTCTAGTAAGTGTATCTGGTTTGGTGCCCAGACGTCCAGGGCAGAAGCGAATTATGAGGTTGAATTGAGAGAGGTACTCTGATTATCTTGCTTGTCGGCATGTTAGAATCTTGGTTGTCAAGAAATATTCTAAGTTTTTGTGATCCATTACAACGTTGATTGGTGAAGCGGACCCCTCTAAATAGTGTCACCAGATTTTGAAGGCTTCGAATATTGCAAGTAATTCTTTGTCGTGGACGTCGTAGTTGAGTTCCAGAGCGGAGAATGTCCTGGAGTGGAATGCTACGGGGTGGATCTCATTATCTTTAGTCATAATGGAGAGAATAGCAGCAAGAGCGTAGTCTGAGGCATTGGTTTCCACGACGAGTTGTGCATCCAGAACCCAATGCGTAAGGATAGGAGTGGAGGTAAAGGCTTGTTTCAGGGTGTTAAATGCTATCCTACAATCGTCGTCAAAGTTCCACGGAGTGTTCCTTCTAGTGAGATGAGTGAGCGGAATGACTATGTCTGAATAATTGAAAATGAAACGTCTGTAGAAGTTGGCAAAACCTAAGAAGGACTAGATATCCTTTACTTTCTTCGGTTCTGGCCACTCCTGGATGGTTTTCACTTTAGCGTCAGACATGGTCAAACCAGCTGGAGATAGGACATAGCCTAGGTATTCGACGGAATCTGAATGGAACTCGCATTTTTCTGCTTTCGCATACAATCCCGCTTTTCGGAGTCGTTTCAGCACTTCTTTGACGTGGCTCCAGTGTTGCGTGATATCGTCGGAGTAGATTAGGATGTCGTCCAAGTAGACCACTACACACACATCCAGGAGGTCAGAGAACATGTCGTTCATGAAGTGTTGGAAGGCAGCTGGAGCGTTAGTTAGTCCAAACAGCATTACTGACCATTCAAAGGCTCCTTAACGAGTACGGAAGGCGGTTTTCCATTCGTCTCCTTCAGCAATGCGGACCAAATGGTATGCATATCGGAGGTCAATCTTGGTGTAAATGCGAGCCTTGCAGGGAGAATCTAGGAGGTCGGAGATGAGGGGAAGTGGATATCGATCTTTTTTTGTGATTCTGTTGAGTCCGCGGAAATCTACACAGAGCCGGAGGGACCCATCTTTCTTTTTTACGAACAGAACCAGTGCTCCGTGAGGTGACGATGTCAAGCGGATGAATCCATTGGTTAGGTTTTTGTCAATGAATTCCTTTAATGTTTCCTGTTCAAATTTGGACAAGGAGTAGATGGTTCCTACCAGAGGATGGGAATCTTTTTTCAGATCGATTCAGAGGTTGTAAGGACGGTGGGGAGCAAGTGTTTCTGCTTTGGACTTGCTAAAGACATCTGCGTACTCGTGATATTCCTCTGGAATGGAGGAGAGGTCGATTTTTTTGGAGATGGTAGTGGATTTGGCCTGTACTGTGGAACTGAATTGGATAGTGAATATTTTCGAGCCTGATAGCCGTGAGGCCTGGAGTAGGGCTGGCGCACTGATAATCGCGATATGAGGTCGCTTGGGGTTAGACGGAGATGTCTCAGATGGGGTGAACTGCAGAGGGTTTTCTGCTGGAGAGAATGGAGGATTTACCAAGGTTTCAACAGGAGGAACAGAAGCCAGACTTTGGAGTAAAGATGGTGGTCGAAAGGATATTGACCCAGAAACCCAGTCAATCAACAGATTGTAGCGGGTGAGCCAAGAGTGATCTAATACCAGAGAACAACAAGAATCAAGTGGAGTGACATAAAAGTCAAGAGTCATGCATTCACCGGAAGGAAATTTTACAGGCAACGATACTACCTTGGAGATAATATTATTCAAGGTTCCATCAAATAGGTGCAGTTCCACAGGAAAAGTAGAAGTAGTAGGCAGAGAATGTCCACGAGCAAAAGCAGAGTCCAAGAAACAATGTATGGACCTGGAGTCTACCAGCGTTCGGATGGGTATAGGCTGGAGATGGTCCGGAGCACACACCAGAGAAGAGACAAGGGGTATACAAAGAGAATT
>Ga0153971_1000032_pt1 | contig 17969 bp, 23 predicted proteins | sample TSGA055MetaG_FD_104686 | JGI IMG/M metagenome (GOLD analysis project Ga0153971, IMG submission 104686) | Attine ant fungus gardens microbial communities from Georgia, USA - TSGA055 MetaG | ecosystem: Host-associated > Fungi > Mycelium > Unclassified | place: USA: Georgia, George L Smith State... | reverse complement strand
AGATTGTCCTAAGACAAGTAAGAGTACCGATTCCTCAGAGTAAGATTTTACAAAGGGAATACAGAAAGAGAGAACTTGCCGTTCCCTTCTCTTTCTGGTCTGTATTTATCCTAACTAGGTATTATGACTATGTTACAATGTGGTAACACTACTTGTAACTAAGAGTGACTAGTTAAGTGACAGTCCAGTGACAGAAGTACTAAGGGTGACAAGTCAAGTCAGTGTTCTAATAATAGGTTAGTCCGGTGTTGTCCCATTTGGCACAGGTCCAAAGATAGAAAGAAAGTTAGTCTGAGATTTCTCCAAAGAGTCCTATCCATTCTGTGAGTCCATTGTCTCTTAGAGTCTTCGGACATTATTTGATGCATTACTGCATAATAATGTCCTTGTCTAGCATTGCCAACATCTTGTCTACTAACCACTCATTATCAGACCATGGCTGATAATAGTTGTAGTCCCACTCGATGTTCATAACATAATTCCCTTTGTTCGATTCGATGTCCTCATCGAATTTAATATCCAATGGGTTCTCCCAGAATGTTAGACCAGGTGACATCATTGATGTCATCATAGTAGTCTCTGTCGTCATCTTCCCAATTTCATTGTATGTTTTGTCAAGGTTGTCTCATAGGAAGATGTCGAAAGATGGGTCTTTGAGAGTTGGAAGTGGAGAGGAACGCAATGGTGTGACTGGTTGGAAGTCCATTTCTGAAGAGGACTTATTTATTGCATCTTCGAGGAGTAGAACGACGTTGATCCTCTGGGGCCTCAGTGAGAAAATGTTCCAGGAGTTGTCTTTTAGTTGGAGTGAGACCAAGGATGAAAGTGGAAAGTAGTTCGTTTCGGAAGAGATTTGGGTAATCAGCTCTGGCTCGTTGAGCTTGTCGTTTTGCCACGGCAAATCGTGGTTGAGGTCGTCGTGGTTGGAGGAGGCAGAACTTCTCATAATGACCAGGGTTTCTTTGATTACATCTTTTGCAAACATAATTAGCGCATTGGTTGAGGAAATGGTCACGTCGACCATAGACAAAGCATTGTGTGTCGTCTGTAATGAAGGGGGGCGCATTCCTAGAGTCTCATAGTTCTCGATCTTCATAAGGATCATCCAGATTTTGTCCAGTTCTTTTTGTGGTGTTGCCAGTTTCCAGTCGTTTAGCAATTTGGTCATTGCTGGAGTTAGTTTCTTGTGTGTTGTTAGAACTGTCTCCAGAGTCAGATCCAGTTGATAGGCCAGAGTCCTGATGATTTGTGTTTGATGGATGTTGTACTCTTCTTATGGCAGTGTGTAGGAGGTATTAATGGATTGTAGAGAGTGGAAATTCTTCGAGATTCTTGAGATTGTTTTGGAGTTGAAGGAATTGTTGATTGGCTGTGTGTTGGAGATAAAGGTATAAAGCCCAATTCTCCCTGAAGAGGTCAAAATCGGCAATAGCCACTGAATTCCCAATGAGAGTGGTCCACAGCTGGGCCAAGGGATGGTCAAATAGCATGAATCGTTGTATAGGGGAAGTTTGATCAGCAGCAATTTGTTGATAGGGGGCATGGTAGGATGGAGACAGGTTGTTGTTTTGTGCTTGAAGGAACTGTTTGATGGAGAGGAAGAAGTTGTTGACTTGTTCATGGTTGGTTGATGGTGTTGGCGGTGTGGTGATAAGAGTGGTTGTGTTAGAGGTTGAGGATGAGGAGGAAGAAAAGAAAGAAGACATGAACTTATTGTGTTGTTCTTGTTAGTTCTGTCTTTGTCTTCTTTTATAGGCTTTGAGGATTTTTTTGGTGTTGGTGATGTTTATTTCTGGTTCCCAGGTACATTCTGTTTCAGGGTATCCTTTCCAGTGAACTAGAAATTCCTTTACCCCGTTTTTATTTCTGGAGTCGATTATGTCTTCGACTTTCCATTCTTCTTCTCCTATGATGATCTTTGGGGGTGGCCTTTCTGAGAATTTCCCATATTGGGTGTTCTCTTGTGTGGGCCAAAGAAGATGGATATGGAAAATGGGATGTATCTTCCAGTGCAGTAGTAATTTTAGCCAGTAGTTGACAGGTCTAGTCCTTTCCAGAATTTCAAAGGGGTCTACACGTTTTGGTATGAGCTTCTTTGGGGTTCCTTTGATTTGGATGTGTTGAGAGTCTAGCCAGACTTGTGTTCCTGCCTTGAGGTCAGGAAGTTTGCTTTTGATTCTCTGATTAATGAGATTCTTGGCAACTTCATATGCTTGTTTGGCATTGGTTCGGATGTTCTCTATGTGATTGATCCTGTTGTCAGCAGTAATGGATGAGGTTTCTGGGGTGTCGATATGGGTTTTTGTAGGGTGTCCAAACATGAGTTCGAATGGGATGTGTGATCGTCCTCCATGGAGTCTGGAGTTGTGAGAGTATTCAGCCATAGATAGTTTGTCTACCTATATTTCAGGGTTATCGGCACAATAGATGGTAAGGTAGAGTTTGATTTCTTGATTGAATCTTTCTGTGGTTCTATCTATTTGTGGATGGAAGGCAGTGGATATAGCTTGTTTAATTCCTAGTCCCTATAAGAAGGCTTTTATTGACTTAGTAATGAATCAAGGGTCATGGTCAGAGATGACCTTGTCGGGAATACCAAATCTTTGGAAAAGGTTATCCATTAGAAGTGTCGCAATTCCTTCTGAGGTTACTCCTTTCATTGTTAGTATTAGTATTATCCCCTTTGTTAGGCCGTGGTCCACCACAGACAAAATAGAATCAAAGCCCTTTGACTTGGGTAAGTCAGTGATAAGGTCCATAGCTATTTGGGTGAATGGTCAATTAGATTGTGGTGCTGGGATTCCTTGGAGTGGTAGTTTTAGAGGATGTTGGTTACTCTTGTATCTTTGGCAGTTTTTACAGCCTTTGATGTAGTTGGTGATGAATTGTTTAAGTCCAGGCCATGAGTATTGTTTTGACACTTTGCGTAGTGTTTTCTTGATTCTAGGGTGTCCAGCTGTTGGTGAGTCATGATGTTACCTGAGTATGTTTTGTTTTTCCTCCAGGATTGGCTTGTTGGATAGTTCTTCTGCTGGGAATGTTGATTTGTCGATGAACTTGTTAGGTATAGCTTATTTAGGTTCATCTTCGTCTTTATCCTCAATGAATTTTTGAGAGAGGGCGTCTGCAGCAGTGTTTTTGTTGCCAGCGATGTGCTTAATTTTGATCTTATAAGCACTAAGCGTTGTTGACCATCTTGTCATTTGTTGTGACAATTTGGATGGGTTGGTCCAATGAATAATGTTGTTGTGGTCAGTCCAGATGATAGTTTCTTCTGGTGTTCCATCAATATAGTGTCTCCATTCTTAAATAGCTCTGATGATTGCAAGGAATTCTTGCTCAGAGGTGTGGTATTGTTTCTCCACTAGTGATAGTGGTTTCGAGTAGAAGAAGCAGGGATGTTGTACTCTATTGTTGTCCCTTTGTGTGAGTACTGCTCCTGTTGCATGATTTGATGTGTTGGTGAATATTTTGAATGGTTTTGTTGGATCAGGAGTAATAAGAATGGGTTTCTCTTCAAATTTCTTTTTTAACTTGTCGAATGCTTTTTGTGTTTCCTCTGTCCAGGTGAATTTTGTATTCTTCTTTACCAATTGATTAATTGGTGAGGTGATTTTGGTGTAGTCCTTGATGAATTTCCTGTAGAAATTACAGAATCCAAGGAATTTTCTTGTTTCCTTGATTGTTGAGGATATGGGCCAGTCAGATATGCCTTTGAGTTTGATTGGGTCCATTTGGACTTGATCAGGGGAGATGATATATCCGAGATAAGAGAGTCGTTGTTTGGCGAATTGGCATTTCTCAGGTTTGAGGTATAAGTCATGCTCCTAAAGTATTTTGAGTACTTTTTTTGTTGTCTTGTGTAGTTGTTTCCTTGTTGGAGCGTGGATAAGAATGTTATTCATGTAAACCAGTATAAGGTTTTTGGCAATGAGTGGTGTGAATATTGTGTTTATTATTGTTTGAAATGTTGCTGGGCTGTTGCACATTTCAAAGAACATAACAGTTAGTTCAAATAATCCTTAATTTGTCCTGAATGCTCCTTTCTATTGGTCTTGCTTTCGAATACAAATATTGTTGTATTCAAGTTGTACATCTATAGCAGTGAAGTATTTTGATCCTTGTAGTTTATCCAAAATAGTTTGAATGTTGGGTATTAGGTATATGTTCTTGATTATGTATTTGTTGAGGTATTGATAGTCTTGACATGGTCATAGTTTTCTGTCCTTTTTGGCCACAAAGAAGAAAGGCAAGACCATTGGTGATTTTGAATGTTTGATATATCTTTTTCATAGGTTTTCTTCAATGAATTTTTCTTGCTTCTTGATTTCTGCAAAGGAAAGCTTGTATGGTTTGAAAGCTTTTGGTTTGAATATCAGTTTCATTTCGATCTTGTGGTCCCAAGTTCTTGCTGGTGGGAATCGTTCACTTTTCTTCTCATTGAAGAGTGATAGATATTTATGGTATTCTTCTGGAACCATTTGTTTAGTAGTGTAGTTATCTTTTTACTTACCTTTTTGTGCTAATATCTGTGAAGCAGAGACTTTAGTATTTAATTCGTAAATCTCATGGTTCATTAACCATGGATCTTCTTCTTGAGAATCAAGTAATTCACTAAAATTCTTTGTTAGTTCAGCGTTTTTCCATTTCATCATACCTTTCTTCCAATCAATAATTGGATTGTGTTTCTTGAGCCACGGAATTCCTAGTATAATTCATGGTCGTCCAAGATCTGCGATAGTGAGTTTGAGTTTGATCCATTGTTGATCAATAATTGCATCTAATTTGACATAGTCAGTTATTTTTTTGTTTTTGTTTATACTTCTATCTCTGTTTCATATCACAAGGGGTTTTTTGAGTTTTCTTCTTGGTAGGCTCTAGTCCTTGACGAGGGTCCTGTTGATTAGGTCGAGTCCTGCTTCTGAGTTGATTAACGATAGGGTGTCCATAGTTTTCTTTCCTAAAAGCACTTGTGTGAGTGAGTAGAGGGTGTTAGATTGACATGGCTTCAATTATATTTCTACAATGTCTTTTATATATAGTCTGTTTACTTGTCTGTCATTGTCCTTTGTGCTGGAAACATTGAGCGAGTTAAGTGTAGTTTCTAATCACTTTGGGGAAAATCCTTCTCTTCATTGCTAGAGTCAGAGTTGGTTGTTAGGATTTCTTCTTCTGGGATGTTTTCTACAAAGTCTCTTTTTTGTTAGTCTTTTTGGTGAGAAGATTCTTCTTAGTCTTGTAGGTCTTGTTACAGGGTAGAGTTTTGAAGTTGGGTTTTCTTAGGCATTGGGTAGCAAAATGTTCTAGTGTTCTACAACTGAAGCATTTCTCTTTCTTGAACAACTTCTTTTGATCTTTGGTAAGAATATTGTCAAAGGTTTGATATACCAGCTTCTAGATGCGTTGGTTGATAGTTTCTTATTTGTCATTAGAGTCTTCTTGATCCTGGAGAGTATTCTTGTAGTTCTCTGGTATAATTTGTAAGTTATTGATGTCTATAGCATTTGGGTCTTTATAGTCATTATGGGGTTAAAGCCAGTTTGGATTTGTGTAGTATTTGTCAGACTAGCCAACTCTAAAGCCAGAATTAAGCCAACTGCTCCTTTATCAGTGTTTGACAAGGAGAACTCAATAGAGTTCCTGTTGGATTTCTTACACTACTTATACAAATGGCTAACCCTAACCCTGTACTAAAGTCCCACACTTCCATATGAGTCACTTTTATCTTGTGTGTCCATCGATAAGAAAATAAAAGAAAAGAAAAAGAAAAGAATATTAAATAATGACTTAGCCATTTTGCCAAGTCATAACACCACCCCCCTCTTAAGTTTCCTTGTCCTGAGGAATTTTTCTACAACTCATAATATAGGTCCACCATGTTGCCCATTTTGTCTTCATCTTTCTCTGTCCATTCTCAAACTCCTGATTTTTCTTCCTTAGTTTTTTCCTCTTTCGGGATTGTCTTCATTATCTCTTTTCTTGCTAGTTTCTTACCCTTCCATTGTCTCCAATTCCTTTCTAATCTCCCCTAATATTCCTGGTTATATTGCTTGTCCGACCACTTATATAGCATTTTTGCTGTGAACTTTCTAGGTAGTTCTCCATGCTTGAACATTGTTTCTTCGTGTTCTTGTTGTGCCACATCTTCCATGTCTCACCAATATTCCTTTTCAAATTCTTTGATTACCTCTTGTGCATTCTTCAAATTCTCTCTTCCTTCCCAAGTATTGGACTCCGCCGTAAATCCTTTCCAATGTACTAAATACTTATCCTTCCCTCTAACCTTTCTCTTATTTAGTATTCGTTTCACCTCCCATTCTTCTTCCCCCTTAATTATTACTAGAGCTGGCTACTCCTTCCTTTGTCCTTCTACCTGGCCTATGTATCTTTGTATTCTACTAACATTCACTACCAGATGTATTTTTACTATACTATGTAGTTCTAATTTAACTGTGTTCGATGATACTATCTCCTTGATTTTGTAAGGGCCAACAAACCTCTCCGTCAACTTTTCTGTTCTCCTCCTGACCATCTGATATTTCAGGTCCTTAGTGCTAAGCATGACCAAGTCCCCTACTTTATACTCTTCTATATCCGATCTCTTCTTGTCGGCATATTTCTTCATATCCTCTTGCGCTTTTCCTAGCGCCACTTTTGCCTCTTCTTGTATTTCCTTCATCTTCTCAATGAATTTCTCTGCCCCTGCATATTTCCCCTTCTTTTTTCCCTTGAACCCCATCCTGGGATCTTGCCCATAATTTGCCTTGAAAGGCGACGTCCTAGTACTTGAGTGCACTTTATTGTTATATGCAAACTCTACTATTCCTAGCTACTCTGGCCACTGCTCTTGCCTGTGATTGATGAACATTCTTAAGTACTATTCTAACTCTTGGTTCATCCTTTCTGTTTGTCCGTCTGTTTGAGGGTGGAACACCGTCGACAATTTACTCTTAATCCCCAACATCTCATTCAGCTCTCTCATTAACCCTGCCACAAACTGTGGTCCCTATTTGATATGATACTCTTGGGTAAACTATGTAACTTCCACACATTATTCCTAAACAACCTCGCTGATCCTTCTGCCAATGTCTTCTCTGTAGTTGGTATAAAGTGGACCATCTTAGTTAGCCGATCCACTACTACTAGGATACTATTATATCCTTATGCTAAAGGCAGCTTAGTGATAAAGTCTGCTAATATATGCATCTAAGGTTTCTCCAGAATAGAGTTGGGCATTAACTTGTCCACTGGTTATTCTGTGCAGTTTTTATTGTGCTGATAGGTATTGTACCCTTCCACATATCTCTTCACCTCCTTCATTATTCCTGGCCACCAGAAATTATGGGTGACCAACTCCACTGTCTTCTACTGTCCTCCATGTCCTCCTATTGGTGTATCGTGGTATAGTCTAATGATTCCTGTCCTCAACTTTTCATCTTTTGGCATGTAGACCTTTCCCTCTTTATACATAACGCTGTCTACTTCTCTCTACTCTTCATTTCTCAGCATTTTTACTTCCACTTGTTTCATTTCCTCTACCGCCTTTACCACTTCATCATCCTTTACTTTGGACTTTCTAACTTCCTCTAATAGATCTACTCTGTCTATTATGATTTCTACTGCTTCTGTCTTTCTCACTTCTAGCCACTCTGGTTTCACTAACGTCTTCTCCTCGTTATCCCTTTCCACTCTGATTTCCTAGTCTGGTCTCTTGCTCAGACTATCTGCTTTTCCCATCTTACTTTCTGGAACATGCTTTAACGTAAAGTCAAATCTAAATAGGTATAGAGCCTATCTTGCTTGTCTTCGATTTAACTTCTGAGCTTTCATGAAACACTCGAGATTCTTGTGATCTATCCAGATCTCGAACTTCACTGTTGTACCTTCCAAGAAGTGTCTCTATGCCTCTAGATATCTGACTACTGCCAACATTTCTTTATCGTAAATCTCATAGTTTCTTTCTGTATTGCTTAGAGATTTTGAAATAAAGGTGACCAGCCTCCACTTTCTGTCCGAGCACTTTATCAAGAGTACTCCTCCAGTAGCATAGTTTGAAGCATCAGCTTCTACCCTGAACTCTTTGTCTAAGTCTGGTGCTATTAGTATTGGTTTACTAGTGAAGACTTTTTTTAGCTCCTCAAATGCCTTCTGTTGCACTTCCTTCCATTGCCACTTCTCATCCTTTCATGTAAGCATATTCATTGGCCTAGCTACTCTGGCGAAGTCTTTAATGAACCTCCTATAGTAATTTGCAAGGCCCAAGAATTTCCTGATGTCTTTTATATTTTTTGGCTGTGGCCAATTAAGCACTCCATCTACCTTTTCTGCCTCTATTTCTATTTCATTGGGTCCTATGATGACCCCTAGGAATCCTATTTTTCTTGCCTTCTACACACATTTTTTCAGCTTGATGTATAAGTCATTCTTCTCTAACCTCTTCAGTATTTTCTCCACTATTTCATTGTGTCCCTCCTTTGTCTCTGTTCCTACCAACACATCGTCTACAAATGCTGCTACTTTTCCTTCGTTAATTAAGTCTCTCAGTATTTCATTTATCATTGCTTGAAATGTTGCTGGTGAATTTGTCATTCCGAAAAACATGACTGTTGATTCAAATGAGTCTATGTGCATTATAAACGCTCCCTTCCACTCGTCTCCTTCTTTTATCCTTATGTTGTTGAACCCCCACCTGAGATCCAGCTTCGTGAACACTTTCTTACTCCCTATATTGTCAATTAACTCTGTAATTAATGGGAGTAGGTAGTTGTTCTTTATTATTTAATCATTCAGATTGCGATAGTCTATCACCATCCTCTTACTACCATCCTTCTTGCCTACAAAGAATACTGGCAACATTTGAGAAGATTTTGATAGTCTGATATATCTCTTCCTCAACTGGTCTTCCACAAAATTCTGGACTTCTTCCCTCTCATTTTTGGATAAAGGATAAATCCTTCCCTTTTGTGGTTTAAATGTCTCCTTGAGATCTATGGCATGATCCCAAACTTTTCTCGTCAGCATCCTTTCTAACTCTACCTTCCCAAACACTTTTCTCCACTTCAAGAATTTCTTTGGGACCATCTTCTCGATTTTCCTGTGGTCCTCTTCTATCTCCTCCTCTCTTTTCCAGTCTTCTTTGTCGTCTATTACCCAGTGGACAATTTTCTCTTCTTTCTCTGTTGCTATCCTTTTGACCTTTTCTTTCTTTTGACTTCTTCCACCACACAAGGGTGGGCATCTTGTTATTTTAACTTCCTCTGTCTCCCAGTTTATTTCTAGGTTGTGGGCTGCTAACCATAGTATGCCCAATATCACCTTTGTTTTCCCCAGGTTACATATGTCCATCCTTATTCTTTGGCCTTTATAGAACACGTTGCACTCTACTTGGTGCATAATGGCCCCTCCACTATTGTTGGTACCATCTATATTCCTGACAACTAATAGTCTTTATAACTTCTGCAGCTTGAACCCATGCCTAGCTGCTGTCTTCCTGTCCATAAACATTCCCATTGTGCCACTATTCAAAAGCGCTTTTATTATTATGCCTTCATATGTATCTATCTTCTCCACTCCAATATTCAACCACACTTCTCTCAACATTTTGAAGGTTCTCCTAACCTCCTATTGACTACCCCCCTTTTTTGCTGTGCTTTCCAGTTCTCCTGACCATATGCCGCTTTCTCCTCCCTTGTTGTACCTCTCGAGTCTCTTGCTTGTGCGCTGCTCTGCTTCTCTTTTCCTTTGCATCCACACCAACTTATTTTCTCTCTTTTCCAATAGGGAACTACCCCTTGTCCCTGATTGTCTTCTGTATAATACCCTCTGCTGCTATATCTTGGGCACTTCAAATATGTAACGATGGCCCCTTGGCCGTGCCATTCTAACTCCTACAATTCTGCGTCTTGTGGTACTGTCAGCCCATAGTACCACTCAGCTCTCTTTCTCAAATCCTCCCCTAAGCTCCTTCTCTACTCCTCTTGCTGCGCCTTTCCCCTTATAGGACACGCTGCCTCGCTTTCTTCTACTCTTCTCAGCCTCCTTTTTTTTTCCTACACCTTTCCCCTTATGGGGTACACCAGCCTCTCTTCTTGCTATACCTTTCATGACTTTGCCACATGCACTGCTCTCTCTTTATTCTTCCTCTTTATCCACAGTGGGCATTTCCTGCATTTGTGTCCCTTCTTTCTGCATTCAAAGCACTCAACTTCCACCACTCCCATTCGCCTTACCATTTTCTCTTCTTCTCCACACTGCATCACTCTGCTCTTCAATACTTCAAATTTATTTTGGGGAACGACAGTTCCCTTTTCCTCTTCCTTTTTATTCCTGTAGTTTTGGGCCAGGTGCCCAAACTTCTTACAGCGTCAACACAGCTTCCCCTTTCTTCCTTCCAACTCTGCCCTTAACTTAGCAAGGGCACGCTTTTCGTTGAGCAAGTTGCTCATAAGTTCTTTGTATTGTATTTGAGACATTGTGGCGACGTCTCTAATGGTATGGATTTAATGGTTGATCTTACTAATGTTACGTCTGTTGGGGTGCAAGATCTTCACCTAACCAGACACCTACTACCCTACTAACTACTGCCCTAATAGTACTTTGTCTATCACCCAATGGATGGGATTCCTAATCTAGACAGACCTCTAAAGATAACTGTCACTCCTCTGCATATACCAACTCACAATGGAGTTGCAGCACAAGGTTTATACTAAGAAAGAGAATACAAGTATACTACTTAGACACCGCTCATTTGTAAGGTCAGATCTTAGAAATGATACCCAAGTTTGGTACCACCCTTCCACTTACAGTCCTTAACTAACTACAAAGTCCCCTTAAAGCTAGGGCCCACTTATATATGAAGGTGGCTACTGACCGTGGTAATCAGTGGCCAAGGGTCAGATTGATGAGAGTATAAGATGAGCAAGGTCCAAGGCAGACAGTGCTCTAGATGTGGAATCGAGTTCTAGTGTCAGACTAGCCAACTCCAAAGCTGGAATTAAGCCAACTGCTCCTTTATCAGTGTTTGACAAGGAGAACTTAATAGAGTTCCCATTGGATTTCTTACACTACTTATACAAATGGCTAACCCTAACCCTGTACTAAAGTCCCACACTTCCATATGAGTCACTTTTATCTCATACATCCATCAATAAGAAAATAAAAGAAAAGAAAAAGAAAAGAATATTAAATAATGACTTAGCCGTTTTGCCAAGTCATGACAGTATTTTTCTTTGGCCAGAATTCTATTGGGGCATTTTGTCTGTTTTCCACCCAGATAGATTCTTTCCATATAGATAATCTCTTCTCCTTGTTTTGCTGCTTTAATCCATGCTTGGAGATTGTTATCAGGTCCTTGTTGAATGGTTTGTATGGCAATATTGGGATCTAGGCCTTGTTGGAATAAGTAAATGAGTTGCGAGATATTGGTAAGTTCTGCTCTGGTAGCAAATACTCTGAACTCAGAGACATATTCATCTACTGGTCTTAATAGTTGTTTGAGAGCATATAACTGCCACAAGGTATCTCCTTCCATATTGAATGGTTGAAAAGCTGAGTCGAGGGCTGCAAGAAAGTTATCTATGGTTTTGAGATGGATACCTTGTCCTAAGATTGTATAGGCTACCATAAATTCTATTCTCCAGACCAGGGCTTTCTTGTCCATATGGTAGAGCATGAACATGATTGTGGTGTATTCATCTGGAAAGTTGTTGTTATAGGCAAGCATGTAGAGCAAACAGTCTTCTTTCCATTTCTGAATGTTCCTAGGTTGTTATTGAGAAGGTTATTGCTAAGATATTAGGTGAATCTATTAGGGGTTTTCTGAAGACATTATAGAATGAGTTGTCAGAGTTCCTTGATGACAATCCAAAGGTTCTTTGTCCAAGAATTCCTGCTGGTTTGATGGAAGTTGAGGAAGGTATTTGTTGGTTGAGATATCTCAGAGTAGAGGTATTATTTAAAGGTCTTTTGTTGTGTGTCTGATTGTCTAGTGAGGGGTTCAAGGTCATGTTCTGATTCTGAGTTTGTTAAAGAGGTTCTGGGTCTGAGTTGTGAGAAAGAAGATTGTTGAGAGGTGTTTCATTCAATTGGGATAGTTGGGTATTGTCTGTGTTGTCTTGAGGTAGAGATGGGTTGTTTTGACATATGCTGGGGTAGTAATCTAGGATTGTCTGAACAAGTCTTTTACTTGTTTCTTCATAAATGGATCTTGTGAATATTGGGTCTTAAAAGTACTTGATAAAGGTATCTTGAGAGAGAGTGGTATGCTTGGTCTTGGTCATGAGGTTACTATCCTTGGTGGTCCATATATGACCTAATAATGTCGATGTTATAGATGTTCTATCCATAATTACAACATTGTTCTGGCTATAGCGTGAAGCAATAAGAGCTCAGGGATTAGCATGAGACAATGAGAACTAGTGGGGTGTTGACAATACAGCACAAAGCAATAGGAGTCAGTGACTACGACTTCAGCAAACGATGTCACTTATGATAAAGAAGGAAGTTCTCTCTTAATTGTTAAGACTTTAGACCTCCAGTTGAATATGTGTTTCAACTTGAAGCCTATATCTAACACTTGATATCTTCATGCTTCTCGTCAGAGGATCCAGTTAAGGTTTTTAATGAAGTTATATCAGAGGAGAGATGTCAATGAGACTTTAAGTAGTACTCTTGAAATTGTCCTAAGACAAGTAAGAGTACTGATTCCTCAGAGTAAGATTTTACAGAGGGAATACAGAAAAAGAGAACTTACTGTTCCCTTCTCTTTCTGGTCTGTATTTATCCTAACTAGGTATTGTGACTATGTTACAATATAGTAACACTAGTTGTAACTATAGGTAACTAGTTAAGTGACAGTCTAATGATAGAAGTGATGAAGGTAACAAGTCGAGTCAGTGTCTAATAATAGGTTAGTCCAATGTTGTCCTATTTAGCCCATGTCCAAAGATAGGAAGAGAATTGTCCAAGATTTCTCCAAAGAGTCTTGTTCATTCTGTGAGTCTATCGTCTCTTAGAGTCTTTAGATTATTGCATAGTAATGTCCTCATCTAACATTGCCAACATCTCATCTACTAGCCACTCATTATCAGACCATGGCTGATAATAGTTGTAGTCCCACTTGATGTTCATAACATTATCATACTCAATCAAGCCCTTATTTGCACCCCACACCAAATCTTATAGCTGTAATATGATCTAAGTTAATGATTAGCCAGGCTTTTCAGGCCTACTACTCCATAGTATAGTGACTTAGCCTGAGATGACTTAGACACCTTCCTTATCTGAGTTAATGAGAACTTGATAGAGTTCCCATTTGACTTTCTATACTATATATACAACTACTATTATAGCTATGCACTTTATCTCCCATAGTCCTCATGTTACTCATCATGTGACTATCCTGTCATGTGTTGTGACCTGTGATGTGACATTCCATAATAGTAATATGACTCCTTTCCCACACTTCACCTTTATAGTAGTGATTCAACTAAATAAATGAAAATGAAAATAAAAAATAAAAAATAAAAAATGACTTGGCTATTTTGCTAAGTCATAATACATAAAAGGTTGTTTAAGCAACCACTGCATCTTGCCTCAAGAAAGAATAGGGTATATGATAGGAAACATTCACCAACTTAACCTCTTACCAAGATTACCTCTTATATACTCAAGAGAATTGCATTTACAACCTCAAGAGCTTCTAAGATAAAGACAAGGACCAAGGAGGTTCTCTTATCAATCTCCACTCTAAGAAATATATTAGAATATTACAAATGTTGGAGACTCAATTAAAAAGAAATAGAGAAGGAAATCCTTTATTCTACTATATTCTCTTATATCTCTTCTCTGTGATACTGCCATGCAACCATGACAGACGTCACCTTCCTGTCCTCCATATCTCCTAGACATGACCATGTGATTCTGTTCTACCTTTATACTTTACTTCTGTCCATCATTCCCTGATCCCCAAACTGGCTTCCTTTTACTTTGAATATGGTCTAGAAACATATAATAGTATGTACAAGCATCAGTAATGCAATTGTTATCTAGCAGTATGTCTATTTCTTGACTGAGTCCAGTAGTGATAGAATCACTAGTTACTGATAGACTTTTGATCTGTTGTCTTGGTGTCATATTAGTCTAAGTTTGCTCTAGATTGAAATTATCTTATATTCCAAAGATATCTCTGAGCCTCTAATTTCTAGAGCTTGAATATTGATAGTTTGTATCTGAGAAACTTAATGCTAGCTCATTAGTCTTGTCTCCCAAGGTATATACTATTCTAGCATGTGGCAGCTTGGCAACTACCTAACATAAGTACCTGGTTTTGGGTCTATATTATATCTAGGACTTGTAAAAGATATTTAGAGTAGGTTTCAATAGTGAAATTCAGGGGTATAATATGTATTCTATATTGGAGTATCAAGTCAATGTCATAATGTACCTGAAGGTTCAAGAACCTTCTAGAATATTTCTTTTTCAATGTAGTATATTAAGTTAATAGTTTATTATTTGTACTCACTGGTTTGCAATGGAATATATTATTCCAAGTCAAACCATCCTACAACTCCATTTCACAACATTTTATGCTATATTTCCATAGAAAATTCTCTAATGGTGTAACATTATGATAAAACATAGCAAAACCAAGCTCTTTCATTTTACGAGGTCTTATTATCCTCCTAACCCCTCTATTGACCTTTCCTTGGTAAGAGGACCTATTATCTCTCCTAAACCCATCTGGTAGTACTTGGGATTCTGTTTTAACTACAAACTCAACTTTCATTATCATATGCATTTCTATACTATAAAATGCCTTTCCACCCTTAATGCTATGAAAATGCTAGGAAACTCTTCAAGGGGCCTTCTTCTCATCCAAAAACAATTTCTATACAGAACATATGTTTTACCAATTGCCTTGTATGGGTTTTAGCTATGGTTCTTCAAGGGCATACTGTTATAAGAGCCCTAAAAAGAAAATAACTTCCTGTGCTTTTAAACAGTTGATTCACAATCTCAAGACATATAATAGGATAAAACTATAAATAGCATGGGAAACTTAAGTAAACCACATCATGTGATTAGGTCAGGTGATTGCAGAACATTCTGGAAAAACATGTGACTGCAAGACTTTTATGCACAGACCATGTAAAAGTAGTATTAGTAGTGTACAGAATGCAATAGGGAACTCTATTGAGTTCTTCTTGAATATTTACCTAGGGTGATCACTCAAAACTATCACAGTCCTTCGATAACACACACCTATCATAAAAAACTTAGCTGAACTAAAGAAAATGTAGTGAAGAGTAGCTCTTTGGATCATAGACACTTTTTGGACATTACCCTCAGAAGACATTGAGGCCATTGCAGGTCTCATCCCTATTATCTTTTACCTTTGGAAACTTAAAAGCAGACATCACTTATGCTATGCATCCATCTTTCCTTTTTATGCTATTAATTCTTTACTTGACACTCAATACACCAAAGACCAACCCTCTCACAGAGTCACCACATCCAAGCTTACTACTAAACAATAGGCAAACCTCAAGAGTCCCATTAAGGATATCAATAAACGTCTTAATAATATCAATAAATGTTTTAATTCTCTTTATTCCCTTTTCTCTCCTGGTTTAAGAGTAGCCAATCATTTTTCTAGTAGAATTACTTTTTATTCTCCTTCTTTCTCTTCTGATGAAGACCTCTATCATTACCTTGAAAATCTTAATCAGGTCTTCAAAGCATTATAAGTTTTACTCTATTATACTACCATCATTGCTAATGGCAGTGTCAAGATATTACATATCACAACAGCAGCTACTTACATTTGGTCCAACAACTCCATTATTAACCAACTACAAGCCTAATCTATTAATGTCATGTCCATCAAAGCAAAACTCATGGCTATTTACATTGGCCTCATTCCTACCATGAATATCAATAATATCCATGACATTATTATCATCACTGACTCTATCTCTGTTGCTAGGAAAATTCTAGAATCTAAAGTTGATCCACTCCAAAGTGTCAGCATCTAAAGTCCGATGACTAGAATTAAGCCAACTGTCTCTTTGTTTAGAGTTTGACAAAGAGAACTTGATGGAGTTCTCGCTCATTTCTCTACTACTTATACACTTTACTACTATGGCTATGCGCTTGCTCTCCTATGGTCCTCATGTTACTCTCGTCATGTGACCTACTGTGACTGTGACATGACCTATTGTGACATTGTGACAAAGTCACATGGTACTTTCGCATGCTTCATCTTGTAGTTGTAAATAAGAAAAGAAAAGAAAAGAAAAGAAATATAAATAATGACTTAGCCAATTTGCCAAGTCATGACACAAAGCATGATCATATCACTAGTATCTGCTATTAAATCCTATCTTAGCAAGGATGCCAGGAACAAAATTCACTTCTAGTATTGTTCTAGCAAGATGAAATAGCCAAGACATAAACTTATTAACAACTAAGTAAAAGCAAGCAGTAATGTCTCAACTCTCCCCAATAGAATTTTACATCTATTTAGCAAAAAAAAAGTATGTGATGATTTAATCTGTAAGTGGCAAACATTCTTTGCAACAAGCCTCAAGAAGAGATATTACTTTCTTAACTTTGAAGACAAAAATCAATGTGTCATCAAACTGACTTATGCCAAAGGTAGTTTGTGGTTTTCAATTATAGAATTCACAAACTCTTTATATGCCTGTTTCACTCACATGACTACTGGAAATGCTCCTATTGGATAATATTGTTAAATATTTTTCCTTCAAGTCTCCACCCACTGTCATGACTTGGCAAAACAGCTAAGTTATTATTTATATTTCTTTTTTTTTTCTTTTCTTTTATCTTGGACTTACTACACAGAAGGAAGTGTGGGAAAGTGTCATGTCACAAGTGTCATAGTCACATGACAAGAAGTCATGGTGTCACATGATAAGTCACATGATAGGCATGGGAAAGAAGTGCATAGACCATGTAGTAGTTGTATAAGTAGTGTAGAGAATCTAATGGGAACTCTATCAAGTTCTCCTTGTCAAATGCTGATAAAGGAGCAGTTGGCTTAATTCCGGCTTTAGAATTAGCTAGTCTGACATTAGAACTCGATTCCACATCTAGAGCACCATCCACCTTGGACTTTGTTCACTCTCAACTCTCATCTTATCAACTCTTAGTCACTGATTACCACGATCAGTAACTACCTCCATACATAGCTAGGCCCTTGGCTTAAGGGGACTTTGCAGTCAGTTAGGGACTGCAAGTGGAAGTGTAGTACCAAGCTTGGGTATTACCACTGAGATCTGACCTTACAATCAAGTGGTGTTTAATAGAATACTTGTCCTTTTCTTAGTATAAACCTCATGCTGCGCTTCATTGTGAGTTGGTACATACAGAGGAGTAACAGTTACTACTAGTGGGCCATCTAGATTAGGGATCTCCCCCGTAGGAGTGATAGTCTAACCATACTATTAGGGCAGTAGTCAGTAGGGCAGTAGGTGTTTGGTTGGGTAAAGATCTTGTGTCCCAACAGATGTAACTTTAGTAAGATCGACCATTAAATCTGTACCCTTGCAGAGATGTAGCACCATGTCTCTGCAACAATACAATTCATTAATGAGCAGTTTGCTCAAAGAGAAATATACTGTCACAAACTTCATTCAGTCATATCTCCACCAAATCTTCGACGATTCCCACGGTCTCAAAACCAGCTTAAAGTTCTTAAGAAGACCTTTTGATCGATGCCAGTCACGTCTTGAGGCAATCAATAATGGCCGAGATATTAAGCAGATCAACTGGTAACTACCATGTTACCATTTATTAAATCGCTAATATCTCGGAAACCGCTGTGATCGATGCTTCGGTTCTAGGCTCAGCAGAAGCCTTCTTCATAACGCTCAGAATGAGCCTAGAATGACCTCAAGGCAATTAATATTAGTGGAGATATGAAGACCTCAATGTTTGCACATGGACTT
>Ga0153971_1000030_pt1 | contig 18318 bp, 13 predicted proteins | sample TSGA055MetaG_FD_104686 | JGI IMG/M metagenome (GOLD analysis project Ga0153971, IMG submission 104686) | Attine ant fungus gardens microbial communities from Georgia, USA - TSGA055 MetaG | ecosystem: Host-associated > Fungi > Mycelium > Unclassified | place: USA: Georgia, George L Smith State... | reverse complement strand
TTTTGGAAATGATACAACAAAAGATGTCTTTTTTAACAAAAGAAAAACTATCCTCTGATGAATTGTATAATAATTGGAGTTACACCAATGAAAAAAAAAAAAACTTAAACAAGGAGTTTAGGATTAAAAAAAATATTAATACATAAAATAAATATACTAAGAGATAAAAAGAGATGCGACTTCCCCCTACATATTTTAAACCTTCCCCTACAAAAAAACCGGTAATACCAACCCCATTCGTAATTCCATCAATCACTCGTCTATCAAACAAATGGGTTAGTTCAGCTAATCCTCTTATCCATTGAGTTAAGGATAGTGCATAAAAAGCATCTATATAAGCACGATTAGATGACCAATCATATAGCAAATTGATAATTTTATCTCCCAAAACTCTTTGACTCTTATTGACTCTTTTAGTAAATAAATTAAGTCCATTCCAGTTTTGGAAAGATGAATAAAAGGGTTTATATAAAAAAGCCGCTATAAATATTCCAAAAAACGTTATACTAACTGAAAAAGTTGCATTTGCAAAAAATTCATACCAATCAAAAAAATGATTTGAATTTTGATGTAAAAGATTTATAGATGGAGTTAACAATTTTGATAAGATATCCAAATTGTTTCCTTCTTGATTAAAGGGAATTCCTATGGCTCCAACAAACAAAGGAAATAAGACTAATATAAGCATAGAGAATAGCATAGTATTGTCCGATTCATGGGGATAAAAAAATGTCTTTGTAGGACCAAAAGGAAAAATAGTAAGAAAAGGCGTTTTTGTTACATGAGTATCCATTCGGTATGTTTTCTTCGAAAAAAAAGAAGTCCTTTCCCTTTCATTATTATTTATTTTTAATAAAGCAACTAAAGGAAAACCTTTTTTAATCGATTTTGGCTCTTCTTTACCCCATAGAGATATTGAATAGAAGGAATTTCCTTTTTTGCCACTGTAATTTTGAAAACGAACGTTTAAATGTCCTTCAAAAGTAAGTAAATAAATCCGAAACATATAAAATGCAGTTAATCCGGCTGTGAAAGAAGCAATTATTGCGAAAATCGGTGAATATAACCAACTATCATTAAGAATTTCATCTTTGGACCAAAAACAAGCAAGAGGTGGAATACCACAAAGAGAAAGTGTACCTAATAAAAAAGCAGTTTTTGTAATTGGCACGTGCTTTCTTAACCCGCCCATAAGAGCCATATTCTGGCTTTTATCTGGAGCGTATCCAACAAGAGCTTCCATTGAATGAATAATGGATCCGGATCCTAAAAACAACAAGGCTTTCGAATAAGCATGAGTAATCAAATGAAATAAAGCGGCTCGATAAGACCCCATACCTAGAGCTAACATCATATAACCCAATTGAGACATTGTAGAATAGGCTAAACTTTTCTTAATATCTTTTTGAGCAAGAGCTAAAGTGGCTCCTAATAATACTGTTATTATACCTATAAAAGATATTAGATTCATTATGTACGGTATCACTATGAAAAGTGGAAGAAGACGAGCTACAAGAAAAATTCCCGCTGCTACCATAGTAGCGGCGTGGATAAGAGCCGAAATAGGAGTAGGCCCCTCCATGGCATCAGGTAACCATACATGAAGGGGAAATTGTGCGGATTTAGCAACTGCGCCGCCAAATAATAGAAAGGCACACAAAGTAACAAATAAAAAGTTAACCTCCTTATTATAAATCAAGTTATTGAATATTTCGAACAAATCCCGAAATTCGAAACTACCCGTTGTCCAATAAAGACCTAAGATTCCTAATAATAAACCAAAATCCCCTACACGATTAGTTACAAAGGCTTTTTGACAAGCACTTGCCGCACTAGGTCGTGTGAACCAAAACCCTATTAAGAGATAAGAACACATCCCAACCAATTCCCAAAAAATATAAATTTGTATCAAATTCGAACTTGTAACTAATCCCAACATTGAAGTATTGAAAAAACTCATATAAGCAAAAAATCTCAAATATCCTTGATCATGAGACATATAATTGTCGCTATAAAAAAGAACCAGAATTCCAACTGTGGTGATTAATATTGACATAATAGAAGTAAGCGGATCAATAAAGTGTCCGAACTCGAAAGAAAAATCATTATTGACGGTCCAAGACCATATGTATTGATAGATGGAACTCCTATTTATTTGCTGAATAGATAGATCGACCGAAAAAATCATAACTATACTTAACAAAAAAATACTAGGAAAAGCCCAAATACGGCGAAGATTTTTTGTTGCCGTTGGAAAAAGTAGAAGTCCCACTCCTATTAACATAGGAACTGGAAGCGGAATGAAAGGTATGATCCAAGAATATTGATATGTATGTTCCATAAAAATAATAATTTTTTTTTTATTCTTAATTAATTGTTTCTGATTCACCGGTTCTTATCTCTTTTAAAAGAGATTACTATTACTAAAGTATTAAAAAAGCAACAGAAACTAAAATGGAATTTTCTATTCGTAGTTAGTTTGAACCTTTCTCAACTACTTCAAAAATTTTCAAAGTGAAAAATAACGAATTATTTTATACTAAGTTTATATTAAGTAAGATTTTTAGGAAAACGTAGGAGCAAATTCCAATTTCCATTATTATTCCCTATTACAAAAATTTATGGACCTATATCAAGGCTAAAAAATTGGACAAAAAAAAAGAAGTACTTTATTTTGATATCAATCATCGGATGTCCCATAACTTTGCCTAATAAAAAAAGAACTAGGTATTTTTGTTTGTTTATTCAGAATAATTAACGAGTTTAATTCGGGACTGATTGATTATGTTCTATTTGGCATTTAATAACCAATTACTAGAAAAGAAAAAAGAAAAAGATTCAAGTTTTTTATTAGGTAGGTAAGGGTTCTTAAGCTTGTTCGATATGGATTTTTTATGTACAAATGGAACATCCCAAAAAGAGACAGAGATAGACCAAAAAGAGACAGAGATAGAAAGGTATCACAAATAACTCCGAAATACAAATTATTTTGCCTCAGATATTGTATGGAATAGGAATTGAAAAAAAAAAAATGATTTGTTTTAAACAATAGATGTCTTTCACATCCAATTTTTGCAATGAATAACTTTTTATTTTTTGAATGGCAGTTCCAAAAAAACGTAGTTCTATATTAAAAAAACGTATTCGTAAAAATATTTGGAAAAAAGGGGGATATTGGGCAGCGCTGAAAGCTTTTTCGTTAGCGAAATCCCTTTCGACCGGGAATTCAAAAGGTTTTTTGTACGACAAATAATTAATAAAACGTTGGAATAATTGGAATCCGCATCCATCTGACTCCAAAAACGAGCCAATTTAGTTTCGAATTTCGATTCCATTTTTTAATATAGAATAGAAAAATAGAAATAAAAAAAAAAATAGAAATAGAAAAAGTAAGTAATAAATAATGATTTCCATTCCCTACTGTTTTGAACCAATGGATTTGGCTACTGAATTGGTATTTTTTTTTATTGAAAAAAAAAAAAGAATAAAAAATTGAGAGTTTTGCCTTTATTTGTATTTGAATATGCTTTTCATTCCCGGGATGGGGATTCTTAATTTCCCCATCACCCACCCACTTATAAATAAGACAATAATAAAGGTTTTGTTTTGCCTTTTCTTTTTTTTTTTTCGTTTCTATTTCTCCTTTTCTATTTCAATTTATGCTATAGAATAGCATAAATTGAAATCTTTAGACAAAAGCAATGAGTTGTTGAAACTAATTATTAATTATACTTTTTTTAAAACTTTCTGAATCATCACTCCAAGTGAGAATGAGAAAAGCGTCTTTCGCCATTTCGGCGTATTTCTAATTTCTATACGAATAGTATGCAATTTATAAGTAATAAAAAAATCCTATGTTTGAAAGTTTGAAAGGGAGGATCAATCTAAAAATATCGATTTTTAGAATTCGGATTTAGAAATCAATTTTTGAAGTAGGACAATAGAAATCGAAATTCTTTTATATAATATGTATAGCTCAATACCTAATTGGTTTGATAAACCCTAAGACAAATTCATACTGAAAAAAACCTAACGATTATCACAAGACAAAAGTTATGCAAATTAAATATTAAATAAAATTTTTTGAATTATTGGATATTATGCTTAAATTGTGATCGTGATCCATAAAAAAGAAAAAGAATATGTTATTGTTAAGTTAAATAAAACTGAAACCTTAAATAACTAAATAAAACGATAAAAAAGAGACTGTTTCAATCTCAATTGAAACAAGTTTTTATTCATCAATTGAATGCTTCCTAAAAATAAAAAGTATCTCATTGAAACTTTCTCTTTCAATCTCGACGATTAAATAAAAATAAGTTATTATTATTTCTAGCAAGCCGCTATGGTGAAATTGGTAGACACGCTGCTCTTAGGAAGCAGTGCTAGAGCATCTCGGTTCGAATCCGAGTGGCGGCATAACATCTTCTAAAAGATATATAAAAGCCCTATAATGAATTGAATTTCCGATTTCCATTCCGTATACTCGAGAGACTTTCACTTTTTACTTTTAATTTTATTTTTTATTTATGATATTTTCAACTTTAGAACATATATTAACTCATATATCATTTTCGATCATTTCAATTGGAATTACAATTCATTTAATAACCTTATTAGTCGATGAAATCGTAGGACTATATGATTCATCAGAAAAGGGGATGATAGCTACCCTTTTCTGTCTAACAGGATTATTAGTAATTCGTTGGATTTATTCGGGGCATTTCCCATTAAGTGATTTATATGAATCATTAATCTTTCTGTCATGGAGTTTCTCCATTATTCATAGGATTTTAAAACATAAAAATAATTTAAGCGCAATAACCGCGCCAAGTGCTATTTTTACCCAAGGCTTTGCAACTTCGTGTTTGTTAACCAAAATGCATCAATCCGGAATATTAGTGCCCGCTCTACAAGTTCAGTGGTTAATGATGCACGTAAGTATGATGGTATTCGGCTATGCAGCTCTTTTATGCGGATCATTATTATCCACAGCTCTTCTAGTCATTACATTTCGAAAAGTTATAAGGATTTTTGGTAAAAGCAATAAATTATTAAATGGAACTGTAACTGAGTCATTTTCCTTCGGTGAAATACAATACATGAATGCAAAAACCAATGTTTTACTAAATACTTATTTTTTTTCTGCTAGAAATTATTACAGGTATCAATTGATTCAACAATTGGATCATTGGAGTTATCATATTATTAGTCTAGGATTTATCTTTTTAACCATAGGTATTCTTTCAGGCGCAGTATGGGCTAATGAGGCATGGGGATCATATTGGAATTGGGATCCAAAGGAAACTTGGGCATTTATTACTTGGACTATATTCGGGATTTATTTCCATACTCGAACAAATAAAAAATCGGAAGGTTTTAATTCCGCAATTGTGGCTTCTATGGGCTTTGTTATAATTTGGATATGTTATTTCGGGGTCAATCTATTAGGAATAGGGTTACATAGTTATGGTTCATTTAATTAACAATTCACATCTAATTGAATTCCAAATTGAAGAAAAGAAAGGGCCTGATGAAGACAAACAGAGGACAGCGCATATATATAAACGAAACTGAGTGGAAACCGCCGAGAACCTTTTGAATCAAGTAGTGGAGTGATTCAAAAGGTTCTCACAAACGCCAAAGGGGTTTGGTTACAATTCAAATTTATTTTTTCTTTTTTTATTCATGAAAATTCTCTATAAAAAAATTAGATAGAATAGCTTCGACTTTGTCCACTGATAGTGACAGAACGAAATCCGGATAAATACCAATACCAAGTACGGGTAGAAGAATAGAGATCAAAACAAATAATTCCCGTGGTCCAGAATCAAAAAAATAAGAGTTTACGCCATTAAATAGCTTGTACCCATAAAACATTTGCCGTAACATAGATAATGAATAAATAGGAGTTAATATCATTCCAATTGCCATTACAAAAGTAATCAGTATTTTTGCTATTAAAAAATATTTTTGGCTAGTAATTATTCCAAAAAAGACTATCAATTCCGCAACAAAACCACTCATGCCCGGTAATGCAAGGGAAGCCATTGATAAGATACTAAATAGCGTGAATATCTTTGGAATTGGTATAGCCAGTCCGCCCATTTCGTCGAGATAACCATGACGTATTCTATCATAACTCGTTCCTGCTAAGAAAAAAAGTGCAGCGCTAATAAACCCATGAGAAATTATTTGTAAAATGGCTCCGCTGAGTCCTGTATCAGTTATCGAGCCAATTCCTATAATTATGAAACCCATATGAGATACAGAGGAATAGGCGATTCTTTTTTTTAAATTGCGTTGGCCAGGAGATGTTAAAGCTGCATAAATTATTTGCATTGTACCTACTATGATTAACCAGGGAGAAAATAGAGAATGAGCGTGCGGTAATAGTTCCATATTGATCCGAACCAAGCCATATGCTCCCATTTTTAATAAGATTCCGGCCAGAAGCATACAAGTACTGTAATGGGCCTCCCCATGGGTGTCTGGTAACCATGTATGTAAGGGTATAATCGGTGATTTGACAGCAAAAGCAATAAGAAATCCAATATAGAATAGTATTTCCAGTGCCACGGGATACGATCGATTAGCTAATATTTCAAAATTTAATGTTGGTTCATTGGAACCATATAAACCGATACCCAAAACTCCTATTAATAGAAAAACGGAACCTCCTGCAGTGTACAAAATAAACTTTGTAGCTGAATAAAGACGTTTCTTTCCACCCCATGCTGATAGAAGTAGATAAACAGGAATTAATTCTAATTCCCACATGATGAAAAAAAGTAAAAGGTCACGAGAAGCAAATGATCCTATTTGACCGCTATACATTGCTAACATCAGGAAATAGAATAATCGGGAATTCCGAGTAACTGGCCAAGCCGCTAACGTAGCTAAAGTGGTGATAAATCCCGTCAATAAAATGGGTCCTAGGGAAAGTCCATCTATTCCCAATCTCCAGTAAAAACCAAAAAAATCGATCCATTTATAATCCTCTGCGAGTTGTATTAATGGATCGTCCAATTCGAAATGATAACAGAAGGCATAGGTCGTTAGAAGGAGTTCTAGCACGCATATATATATAGTATACCCCCTAGTCACCTTATTTCCTCTATGAGGGAGAAAGAAAATGAAAAAACCCGTGGCTATCGGAAAAACTACAATTATTGTTAACCAAGGAAAAAAGTTCGTGGTAAAGGCAAGATACACTCGAACCAGACAAAACCGTGCTCGAAAAATAGAATATATATTATTAATTTTTTTTTTTATTTTTCGAGTACGGGTTTTTGTCGGTAATCAGTAAGTAAAAAAAAATGTATTCAAAATAGATTCAAGTGGGGTTTTGGGGAACGTATCAATATCAATAAGCTAGACCCATGCTTCGAGTTGTTTCATGCCATAAATAAACTCGAACACTCAAGAAATCCGTTGGACAGGCGGATTCACATCTCTTACAACCAACACAATCCTCCGTTCTTGGAGCAGAAGCAATTTGTTTAGCTTTACATCCGTCCCAAGGTATCATTTCTAATACATCCGTGGGACATGCTCGGACACATTGAGTACACCCTATACATGTATCATAAATCTTTACTGAATGTGACATTGAATCTATCAATTTCTGAATTCATAAATTTTCGATCTAGTAATTTTGGAAATGAATCATATATTGAAACACCAGATCAATCAACGATTTACCAGAATTTTGGAATCAATCCATTTCTGGATCAACTGATAAGAGGGAACAAAAATACTTTGATTTTTTACGTTTTCGCCAATATGATCGAGGTTAGGACGTATTATAGATGCTAATTCGAATTGAGGAATATTCTGATTTTGAAATACTATTTTATTTATTCAACAAAGTCGATTGATTGATACGAATTGATTTTCTGTTACGATAAATTGACGAAACAATAGCTGATCCGATAGCTGCTTCAGCGGCTGCAATAGCTATAACAAAAATTGAGAAAATATCTCCTTTTAATTGCCTACTATCAAAAAAATCGGAAAATGTTACAAAATTTATATTAACCGCGTTTAGTATAAGTTCAAGACACATCAGGGCCCGGACAATATTTCGGCTCGTGATCAATCCATAGATACCAATAGAAAATAAATAAGCACTCAAAATAAGTACATGCTCGAGCATCATTGACCAACTCCGTACCAATTTCGATTCATTTCAATATGAACAATAAGTCAAGTGATTTGATTGCTTATAATCTAACAAGTATAGAACAAAAGAATATATGCTAATAGATCGAATCAAAAAACTTCTATTTGATTTATACATGAAACAGTATTCAAATAGAATTGAAGGCAAATAGATGTGATAACACAGAAAAGTTGAATTTGGATTGCTGTTGCTAGTTATAAAGATTTTTTACTGACGAGCTACGGCAATTGCACCTATCAAAGCAACTAAAAGAATTATCGAAATGAGTTCAAATGGAAGAAAAAAGTCGGTTGATAAATGAATTCCAACTTGTTGACTATTACTTATCAAATCTTGCTCTATAATCTGGTTGGATCGTGTAGTCCAAATAATCCCGTACCACGACGTATCTAGAATAGTAGTGAGTAAGGACAAAAAAATACTTGTACAAACCAGAGAAGTAACTCCATCCCCAATAGTCCAAAGATTCAAATGAAAATCGTTGGAATAGTCTGAACCATTCATGAACATTACAGCAAATATGATTAAAACATTTACAGCTCCTACATAAATAAGGAGCTGTGCAGCAGCTACAAAAGGCGAATTTGATAGAATATAGAATAAGGATATACAAATAAGAACGAATCCCAATGAAAAGGCAGAATAAATCGGGTTGGTAAGTAATACCACTCCCAGACCTCCTAATATAAGACCCGATCCTAGAAAAACTAAAAGAAAATCATGTATTGGTCCAGCCAAATCCATTATATTAAAATAAGAGATAAATAAATCGAAATGTTTTTTCATGACCTTATTGAACCGACCAGGCAATTTTTTTTTATGAGGCATTCCCGATTGAATTCAATTCAAATCTAATAGGTGTGAATTGATGTGGGTACAGTTATTGGATCAATTTCGTTCTTTTCTTTATTGGAAATGGCAGTTGGAAATTGAAAGTCTATATTTCGAAAAAATTGTGGATATATTAACAGACTTTCAATACAAATTAATTTGTACTTCTCATAATCCAATCTATAGTTGGGATTTGTACCAAACAAAGAGAAAGACCTTATTCCTTTATACCAACACGGAACCCTAGTAATTTCCAATAATAAAGAGATTTACCCGTTTTTTCTTTGAGACGAATTCAAAACTGTTCGAATTGTAAAATCGTCAATTACTGACATTGGTAAACGACCTAAAGCGATTTGATTGTAATTCAATTCGTGACGGTCGTAAGTAGCAAGTTCATATTCTTCAGTCATTGATAAACAATTTGTTGGACAATACTCAACGCAGTTACCACAAAAAATACAAATTCCGAAATCAATACTGTAATTAAGCAATCGTTTCTTTCGAATATCAGTTTCCAATTTCCAATCAACAACAGGCAGATCTATAGGACATACACGAACACATACTTCACAAGCAATACATTTATCAAACTCAAAATGGATTCGACCGCGGAAACGCTCCGATGTTATTAATTTTTCATAAGGATATTGAATAGTTACAGGGAAACGATTTGCTTGGGATAAGGTAATCATGAAACTTTGACCAATGTACCTTGCAGCTCGTACTGTTTGTTGACCATAATTCATGAACCCAGTTACCATAGGGAACATATCGGTAATATCTATGAATAAATTTTTTCTTTCTCTTGTTTGAGGTAAGCCGTGAATATAGTATCCCTTTTTTTTGTTTACAGCGAAAGGAGTTGGGAAGAGGTTGTTAATAATAGATTACCGAGAGAAATAGGTAAAAGGAATTTCCAGCCAAGATTTAATAATTGGTCCATTCTTAGTCTAGGTAAAGTCCATCTTGTTGTGATAGAAATGAACAAGAACAAATAAGTTTTAGCTAATGTAATAAATATACCAATTGTCGTTCCAAAGATTCCATCCGCTTTATTTATTTCAAATAACTCAGGAACAAATATGTACGGAATTGAAAGATTCCAACCGCCCAAGTAAAGAACTGTTACAAATAATGAGGAAACTAATAAATTTAGATAGGAAGCAACGTAAAATAAACCAAATTTGATCCCCGAATATTCGGTTTGATAGCCTGCTACTAATTCTTCTTCTGCTTCTGGTAAATCAAAAGGTAATCTTTCGCATTCTGCTAGGGAAGAAATTAGAAAAACGATAAACCCTATAGGTTGACGCCACAAATTCCACCCCCAAAAACCATATTTTGATTGCGCCCCGACTATATCAACTGTACTTGAACTATTAGATAATCATAGTCGGTGATAACATTACTGTTCCCATCGCTATTACAAAACCGTACATGAGATTTTCACCTCATACGGCTCCTCAGGGCCACAAATAAATGTAAGGACCGGGCAAGTATTCGTTATCTTGATATGGTTATTCGTGGAAGGTCCCCAATTATACCAATGGAATTCTGTCCGCTATAAGAATAAATCAAAAAGCATTTCTGAATTGATCTCATCCTTCAACTTTTTTGGGGTGAGTAATAACTTAATAAATCCTTCAATAAAATACTCTTTGTAGAAATATCTATTGATATTTCGAGCCATCATTTTATTTTCGATTACGAAAAAAAAAATTAGACATTCCATTAGTTCATGAATCATGACACAATTTTTCTTTCTATGAAGATAGGAAAGAAATAAGAAAAAAATCGCTTTTCTTTTTATTGTAATTTTTTTTTTTTCTAGTTCCTCTTCTTCTTTCTGAGAAAAAAGGGGCCTCAAAAAAGTAAAGGATTATTTCGTTCCTGATAGTAATTTCTTTAATTGGGGGATAGGAGCATACTCTGAATCGGAATTGCGGGGAGTACTGCCTGATCATTTCTACCAACTTAAAGCCCCAATTAGTATTCTTTTTATGTTATGCAGACGTATCTTTTTCGTTAATTTACATAATCTCCATTACTAATTCTTTGTGTGTATTTTAGTGTTCCTTATTATCCACCCATTTTTTTTTTTCAATCCCCCGTTCGTTAATATATGTATTGTAATACATTCAAACATATAGTGAAAACTCCATACGGTTGACTTTTGAGCCCGCTTCAAGCTAGGATGACCAATCAACTAATCTTGGGGTAAAGGGCATCTTCCACTTTTGTTTACTTTCACTTAACTCTTGTACATAGGAAATGAGACTCAATCTGCTTTTACTGCGAATTTAGAAGTTGTTTTCTTTCACTCATATATAACTATCTAATTTTTTTATTAACCTAAAGAATAAATAAATGAATAAAAAAAAAAATGCGGATATCCATTAAATTTCTTTTTTTTTTCTAGAAGGAAAAGAAAAGCTTATATTTTATATTTTAGCGAATCGCACGTAGAGATATTGATAAAACACATAAAGTTAATGGTATTTCATAACTAATCGATTGAGCAGCAGCTCGCAGACCACCTAAAAACGAATATTTATTATTTGATCCATATCCTGACATAAGAAGTCCAATAGGAGCAATACTTGAAACGGCAATCCATAAAAAAATACCAATATTGAGATCAGCTAAAACAAGGTGATAACTAAAAGGAATTACTGAATAACTTAGTAGAATTGATATGACTGCTATAGATGGTCCAATACTGAAGAAACGAGTATTTCCTCTAGCTGGAAGAAGATTCTCTTTGAAAAGTAGTTTTGTTCCATCTGCTAAAGCTTGAAGAATTCCGAAAGGGCTGGCGTATTCAGGGCCAATACGTTGTTGTATTCCTGCAGATATTTCTCTTTCTAACCACACAATTACTAGGACACCTATTGTGATTCCTAATACAAGAGTCAAAATAGGGGCAAACACCCGTATGGTCCCATAGAGCTCTTTTAAGGATTCCAATCGGGAAAAAGAATTAATATCTTGTACTTCTGTTGTATCAACTATCATTTCAACGATCAACTTCTCCCATAATGATATCTATACTACCTAGTATCGTCATAATATCCGCCAATTTCATTCTTTTAACTAACTGAGGAAGAATTTGCAAATTGATAAAACCCGGTGGGCGAATTTTCCATCGCCAAGGAAAACTACTTTGATCTCCTATCAGAAAAATTCCCAATTCTCCTTTTGGGGCTTCGACTCTCACATAAAGTTCTTGTTTCGGTAATTCAAAAGTAGGAGAAGGTTTTTTACTAATGAATCGATCTTCAAAATCATTCCATTCTGGATCGCTTTCTCTAGCAAAGCATCGGATTTCTAAATTCTCATAGGGCCCCCCCGGAATTCCTTCCAAAGCCTGTTGAATAATTTTTACGGATTCTGTCATTTCACCGATTCGGACTAAATAACGAGCTAATGAATCTCCTTCTTTTTGCCACTGGACTTCCCAATCAAATTCGTCGTAACACTCATAATGATCCACTTTACGAAGATCCCATTCTATTCCAGACGCTCGTAGCATTGGTCCTGATAAACCCCAATTTATTGCTTCTTCTCCACCAAAAATGCCTACTCCTTCAACTCGTTCTAAAAAGACAGGGTTTCGTGTAATAAGTTTTTGATATTCAACAACCCCCGTTAAAAAATAATCACAGAAATCCAAACATTTCTCTATCCAGCCATGGGGTAAATCGGCCGCTATCCCCCCGATACGAAAATAATTATGCATCATTCTCATACCGGTGGCAGCTTCGAATAGATCATAGACTAATTCTCTTTCTCTGAAAATATAGAAGAAGGGAGTCTGTGCACCAATATCTGCCATAAAAGGGCCGAGCCATAACAGATGAGAGGCTATACGACTCAACTCCAACATAATTACTCTGATATAGCTGGCCCTTTTAGGTACTTGAATATTTCCCAACTGTTCTGGTCCATTTACAGTTATTGCTTCTGTGAACATAGTAGCTAAATAATCCCAACGTGTTACATAAGGCAGATATTGTATAATTGTTCGGTTTTCCGCAATTTTTTCCATCCCTCTGTGTAAATAACCCAATATCGGTTCACAGTCAATAACATCTTCGCCATCGAGAGTAACGATGAGACGAAGAACACCATGCATTGATGGGTGGTGAGGTCCCATATTTACTCTCATAAGGTCTTTTCCTGTAGCTAGTATACTCATAGGTTTTTCCTCGATTCATTCTTACATGAATTGTTGAAAACAAAAAGAAGTTATCAAGATTCAAAATCTAATAAATCAAATAATTCAAAATTCTTTTTTCAAATTAACGATTTTTTGACTCCCGGATATTCAACTGACTAATTAATTCGTTATAACGTACTCTATTTTTCTTTGACAAATAAGAAAGTAGCCGTTGGCGTTTTTCCAAAACTTTCCGTAAACCCCTCTGAGATAAATAGTCTTTTCTGTGCAATTCCAAATGGGAAGTAAGTCTTTGTATCTTATTAGTGAAACTTAATACTTGAAATTCAACAGACCCGCTGTTTTCTTTTTTTTTTTCTTGAAAAGTAACTGAGATGAATGAATTTTTTACCATAAAACGAAATCCTCTTTTCCCTTTCTTTTAATATGAAATTTACTGATCAGTAATAATAATGTTAGTCATTTGAATTGAATATACACAATCATCTTAAAGCCATTATGAACTTCCGATAAAATCAATCAACAATCAATCCCAATTTCAATTTGATTAGGGGTAAAAATGGATGGTATTTTTCTTCAAAAGAGAAAAAGCGAGACCTAAAAAAAAATTCTGTTAATTCATTTATAGATCTAACCAATCCGTATGTCCTTAAAGTGGTATCCTGTATCATAATGGAATGTAAGACAAGGCATGTGTCCCTCTCTTTGTTTTCATATACCTGGTATGGTACGTATGGTACGCGATCAATAAGAAAAACGTACTAGTAACAAAATTGCAATCGTGGATACATATGTATCCTTATCATACTGAAACGACTGCCATTATTGGTATTAAACCAATAGCGATTCATACAAACTAAATCTTCTAATCGATAATTGGGCCAAAGAAAGAACTTTAATTTAATTAGTTTCTTTTTCTCTCTAGCAAGATCTTTGCTTTTATCCAAAACGTGACCCCCTTTTTTTACGTTATTACAAAATACGGAATTTCTCTGAATACCATTTTGATTCTTCAAATTGAAACAAATCAGAGTTCTCAATTCTCTACGACGGTTAGGGAATAAAATATTTTCAGGAACAAGCAAATCATAATTCTTTTTGTCTCTATTTCCAGTCATTCTTTGATGTCTTGCAACGGATTCATAATTTTTTTTTTTATGAACATAGCTTTTTTCTCGGTATCTTTTAGTAATTTGGTGCTTATTCTTATGAACCAATGAAATACCTACGATTTGATATATAAAAAACTGTCCATCGTTTTTTACAGACAGACGAAGCGGTTCGATAATAAATATTCCCCCTTTCACCAATTCTGTAAGAGTGAAATCCTTATGAATCATCAAAATATCCAGACCCATTTCTCCCCCTTGAATAGAGGATATAGCAATTTCTCTTGGATTTATTAGTCGAAGCAGGAGACAATAGATCTTGATATTATTTATTATTCTTTGATTTAAAAAAGAATCCCATCTCAACTGAAAATGCAAATACTTTTTTAGGAAGAAATAAAGTTCTGCTTCTGTGTTGTTCTTGTATTGTTTTTTCGTTCTACGTTTTTTGATGTCTGATCCCGAAGAATTTGCTTCAACATCTTTTTCTTGGTTTGAGAGAACCGACCCACGACTTACTTGGTTTTGTGCATCTGATCGAGGATTCCCTTGGTCTGGGGGTTCTTTTTCTTCTTTACTTCTATTGTATAATTCAAGAGAGTTTTTTTGATTCGATGATATAAAAAGATCTTCCTTTTTCTTTCGAGTTATTTTTTTATTCCCATTTTCATTTCCATTAAAACTGAAAAGAAGTAATTTGATTGGTATGATCCACGGTTTTTTTTTATATGCATTAAAAAATAGCACTAATTCTCGGAAGAACCAAAGCTCCAGATTTGATATAGGACAACTTAGTATTGCTTCATTCATTCCCATCCAATCAAAAAAGAACTTTTTTTGATTGGATGGTTTAATTTCTTCATCTTCATGAATTGTAAGATAAAAAAGAACTTTCTTATTAATTTCATCAATTATTTGATACTTATCAGCCCCAATCTTAGTATTTGGATTCCTGTTGGTACCAATATCAACCCAGACTTCAATATCAACCTTATTTCTAAGACAAAAATCGAGAATTCTCCAATCAAAATATTTTCTATCCGAAAATTTATCCATATCCATAATATGATCTTCTTCTAGATAATTAGTAATAGGGATACCTCCCAACATATCAAATAATTTGTCTTCCCTTATGTTGGAATTAGAAAAGATTTCTTCTTTATTATTTCCTTGGAATAATGATTTATGAATATACGAGTCTTTCTTATCTTCATAATTAATAGATTTATATGATAAAAGATCATATCTATAGTGTTTTTTAAAATTATCTTTTTGATTCTGTAATGGGTTCGCTTCAAAAAATTTTTGTTTGTCGGAATGAGTTAATCTATTTTTTTCATATGAATCCTTTTTGTTTAAATCTTTCTTTTGAGCCATACTGTGTTGATTGGCTCTATTTCGCCATTTTTGTGGTACTAATATAGGCCATCTTATCCGAGATAAATCGGATTGATATTGATAATGCCCCTTTAACCAGTTTTTCCATTGATTCATTTCAAAATTCCAAAAAGATTCATGTCTTAATTCGTAATGAAATATTCCTTGTTTTTTAAAATAATCTTTTATTTCCTTCTTAAGAAAAAGGGATGTTCCGTCATATTGAAAGACAAATCTTAAATTATAAAAGTGAATAAGTTGGGTTTGTGATAATTTGTAAAATACATATGCTTGTGATTGTGAGAAAAAAGAGAAATCATAAGAAATCTTTGAATTCTTATTACTAACCTTAGAAAGTAATTTTTTTATAGTCGAAATAAAGTGAATTCCATTTTTACTTGTTTTATTAATTCTTTCCTGATTTGTTTCATTATTGTGGATATTTTTCTCAATAATTTTGATTTTTTTTGGTGATTCAAAAAAAAAAATTGCATTGATTCTTGGAATATTGACAATAGCTAGAAAAATTTTTATGTATATCCTTTCAATGAAAAATTTTATAAAAAAATATGATTTACCAATTAATCGAGTATTTCTTTTTTTTAATATTTGCCAAATCTTTTTGGACGCTCCTAATATTTTAGGACGATAACTTGTTTTGTTCGAACTAATATTTATTTCGTAAGTTAGCAGTCTTTTTTTCTTTTCTTTTGTAATTTTTTCTATTTTCTTTTTTATTATGTTTGTTCGATTAGTCAGATCTTTTATTTTTTTTTCGGGCAGTGCTAAATTTGTCCAATCCATAGATCGAATTTGAATGGACGATTCGTGAATCATCTGATTACTCATTATCAAATCTTTTTTATCTTCACCCAATTCATCTATTTCTCGCAATCTAAATAATGGAATTTGGTTTGTTTTTGAAAGTTCTTTTACTCTTCCTTTTACTTTTAGTAATAGAATTCTTTTGATGACCCATCTTTTTGTTTCTTTTGCGATTTGTTCAAAAATTTTTGTTCTTTCTTTTAAAACTCTTAAAGACTTTGTTTTCAATTGTCTAATTTTTTTTTTTAGTTCTTTGAAAATGGGTTTAAAAAATGAAGGTCTTTTTCGGGGAGGACCAAAAGGCAATTCCGCTTCCATTCCCCAAACCGTTAAAAAACAAAAATCGTTGTTTTTTTGTCCCCCCTTTTTTTTCATTGCATCTTTATGAGGGAATTGTAGCTTAGATTTGTGCCAGGGTTTCAGGCAAAAAGGAAATAGGATCTTTATCTGAATACCCTCTGTTAACCAGTTTTTCGGAAATTCTCGTTCGGATAATTGAACACCATTATGGGTGCATTTTACATACATTTCCCTATTCCAATCCTTTAAATCCTCGGACCATTCGGGAATTTGAAATAATAGCATCCGAGCAATATTTTTAGCTATTATCAGTGAAGGTAATATAATATATTTTCTAAGAATCGATTGAGTTAATAATACAAAACTTCTGAGTACTTGAGCAAAAAAAAATGTATTCCAGATTTCGGCTATGGGTATCTCTGTTTTTTCTTTTCTTTTGTATTTTTCTCTTTTGTCCTCTTCTTGGTTGTCAATTTTTTTTTGATTTTCAATTTTAGAATCAGAAAGTTTTTTGTCTTTTTGTTTCCACATCCAATTTTTAAAAATTACTTTCATCAGTTCGGAAATATCAAAAGAAAAAAAAAAAGGTTTGTCTAGCCTGTCCAAAAAAAGCGGGGAATGCACATTTGCTTGAAACAGTTCCCAGGTAATAGTTTTACGTCTTTGTGCGCGCATGGAGCCTTTGATTAGACCTCGACGAAAATCCGATTGTTGTGAATAATGGGTCAAATTCACTTTCTTTGCTTGCTTAGGACTCTTAGTATATTTGGTATTAATATACGTAGAGGTATTTGGCTTTGGCTGGTTATCAGTAAAAATAACTACATGTTTGAACTTTCTGGAACGAATTGCCCCTGCTACAGTTTCGCCCCTGTTTTTCTTTTTTTGTCCTAAACCAGTAATTGAGTTGTATGACCAGCGAGGAACTTTTTTACTAATTTCTTTTATTCCGATAGAGTTTTTTCTAATTCTTTGGTCGTTGGGATCCGTTATAACTACATCGAATAAAATTTTTAAAATTAGTATTCGATCTTCTGAATCAATTTTTTCTTGTGTGTGTTCTGGAAATAAAGAACGTACTTTTTTTGTTGAAAATAATTTTATACGAAACCTATCGAGTGTCTGCTCAAATTCGGGATAGTTCTTAATAAGAAGAAGACCATGAATTTTATTTATCCAAAACGTCCTGATGTTCTTTTGGCTAGAAGTTTCATTTAGCGTTAGGGGTGAAAAAAAAAAATGGATTCTTCCACGATAAGGTCCATGCAAAAAAGGATCATATTTTTTAGGTAAGTATTCTTGTTTAGTCTTATCATTACACAATTGAGTCCTTTTTTCAAGTACATTCAGAGTACTAGATCCTTTATCTAAAACTTCGATTCTATTCCTAAACTCCTTGTTTAAGTTTTTTTTTTTTTCATTGGTGTAACTCCAATTATTATACAATTCATCAGAGGATAGTTTTTCTTTTGTTAAAAAAGACATCTTTTGTTGTATCATTTCCAAAA
>Ga0153971_1000019_pt1 | contig 20266 bp, 7 predicted proteins | sample TSGA055MetaG_FD_104686 | JGI IMG/M metagenome (GOLD analysis project Ga0153971, IMG submission 104686) | Attine ant fungus gardens microbial communities from Georgia, USA - TSGA055 MetaG | ecosystem: Host-associated > Fungi > Mycelium > Unclassified | place: USA: Georgia, George L Smith State... | reverse complement strand
CTCGGAATGAACCTTTCTCGGTGGAGGAAAGGAATAGCGATGGATTCCTATGGAGCATCCAGGAACAAGAAGATTCAATTGGACGACGAATTCCTACGTGGTCCAAGGTAGTTTACTTGCTTACTTGTTAAGGAAATAAAAGGTCCGCTTTCACGATTTCATCTATATCGAATCTTAATATCAGAATAGCTTATATAGTCATGATTCAATTCTGGTCCACTGACTTTTGATTTCTTTCTCATTTTTCGAATCTGATTGGAACAATGGAGAAGTAGGAAGACTTTATCGATTCATAATGGGTATCTAGAATATCTATGTCCCAAGACATAAAATATGAATAATAAAACATGAGGAGGAGTATACCCTGAAGTATGAGTTTACTGCATAAATCAATATAAATTGAATTCGAAAAATATAGTATATCATTCGTGTCTCTGTTACAACACGGCGAAACGAAATGAATGGTTCGAATGAAAGAAATAAGAATTTGGAGGCTGTACGCCTAATTTTCCTGGGATTGTAGTTCAATCGGTCAGAGCACCGCCCTGTCAAGGCGGAAGCTGCGGGTTCGAGCCCCGTCAGTCCCGACCTAGGCTAGGATTCGATGAATCGATCAATTTCTCTCTCCATTTTCTGTGAAGAGGAGAGAGAAAGAGTAGGATCTAATTCCCAGCAGGAGGATCCTTCTTTCGTTTCGCATTTCTCATCGGACAAATCAAGTCAAGGAATCCAAATGACAAGAACTAGTACCGATTGATGGAGGAGAGACATATGTAGGTTAGTACAATCGGGGGTATCACCATATTCAGGATTCAAAGAGAAAGAGATAGCGTACTGGTCTGGCTTTTTTCGATTGTTCCTGATCCATCGAATAGAGTCAATCCATTTTTTTCCCGGGAGCACAACAATTTTTTTTACGATACGCAATTAACTTAACATAGTTACCCCGACAGAGTACTTTTCAGATTCAACCTACCCTTTATTCTAGCTCCGATTTTGGAACCTATATGACTAATTGGGGACAATCTATCTATCTTATCAAAAAAATGAATTGCACACTTGATTCTCGATGTATGCGTCCCAGTCTAAGGAAGGGAATATTAATAAAAGATCAAAGATCCGCTCCAACTTCTTGTGATTCGAGACTGGAAAGGAATATACGAAAAAAAAACAAGATGATGAGATTATGGAAGTACCGAGCATTTTTTGCTACTGCACTGTTTATTCTACTTTCTACTTTTTTTTTAGTCTAGTAAATTAAGTAAAAATGATTCATTTGAATGAAAGTTGAGTTATTTATTAGTTCTTATCAATGATTAAAGAAATGAAAGGGATTACAATTCCAAATCTTAAATGAAATGAGTGGACTGGATTGAATCCGCGGTATATAGATCCAATACAATAGATAGTATGGTAGAAAGAACTAGATGCACCTTTCTACCACACTATCCATTGTATGAAGATATGGGATTGATATAGATCAATCTATAATTTGTATCTACATATGTAGATGTACATGTAAATAGCACTCCGATTCTATTTCTTTTCTTCGCTACACCCATTCGTCTTTCTTTCGATCAATTCGAAATAATCCAACGTCAACTGCTCTACTCTAATTCATAGGTTTTTTTGTATTGATCCCGGGACCTATCGAAACAATGGAAGAATAGTATGGGCATATCAAAAAAGAAAGCAACCAAGTCATCCTTAACAAGTAAGCAAGTAAACAACCTTACTCTAACGAGTAAGCGAGTTTACTACCTTATATATATATATAAGCGAGTAAACTACCTTATATAATATAGAATAATATAAGCAAGTAAACTCCCATATATATAGAATATATAAGCAAGTAAACTACCTTATATAATAATCTAAGCAAGTAAACTACCTTCTCTTCTAATCCTGCTACGAAATATCGATTTTCAGGCGAAATTCCAAGGTAAGGTTTTGAGCCAATCAAGTAAGCGAGTACCTGTATCCGTCCCTGCTGTCGCAGGTGATGAAGTAGTGGGAGTAAGAAAGGGTTAGTTCGGATTACATTTACCTTCTCGATGCGAAACCTTAACTTAATTAATATAGATAGGAATGGCCAAGAATCATCGATTTCGGAGCTCGTACCGGGGAACTTGCTGACATAAAAAGCTCAGGAGATGTGGCAGAAGATCCCACTCTCGAGGAAGCGAGGGACCATAGGGGGAGAAGAATGCTCTTTAAAAGCTTTCCCGTGCCTCTCTGACTTTCTAGTCACATAGCCAGCTGCCATTTCGCTTGCAGCCATCAAGACTGAAGGCGAGTCAAGAAGGAACGGAGAGTTTACAATTCACAACCCACACAGAAGACGATTTTGATTTGATAGCAGACTTTCTTTTGTGCTAAAGGGAGTTAGAATGCGCTTTGGTTCTGGTGGTATATCCCTATAGGCTCTGTAGTCGGGCTTAAGCCAGTTTCACCGAGGGTTTAAGCTTAGGTACGAGCAATAGTCTGATTAGGATTCTGCTGGAACTGCGCTCTCCATTAAGAGCAGAAAAGACTTCGAACTAAAGAGATACAAAGAATAGTGTAGTGTGTAGTTCCTTAACAAGTAAGCAAGTAAACTACCTTATGGTTTCCTTCTTTGTTTCAATCTTACTATCAATCATTGACGTATCCCTAGTAAGCTCTGACTATGAGTGAAGGAGGTGCCTTGCATCCTCTTTTTTTGGAAATTGGAGCTAAGCTAAAAGGGCACCAGGTTCTTTCTTCAAGGCAAGGTACGTTTGATCAATCAGAATGACTGGCATATTCATTGAATGTCACGATGTCTTGAATTGGGATACATGTTGAAACAATTCAATGAGACTCACATACCTTATAATCCAGAGCGGATCAGCCAGTATAGACCAGACCTATCAGCTTGTGTAACTGAATTGATCCAAATCCTTTCGAATAAGAACGAAAGCTTCTTAAACAAGTCACTCTTCTGAGTTTTGGGTAGGGGTTAAATGAAGACTATCCTCTCGGAGTTTCACTCTTTAATAACTTCACCGGTAATGAGTGCGGGGAGGAGCAGAGAAGCCCTTGAGAGATGAGCATCTTTCTTGGAGTGAAGCTAGTAGAGGAGTTTATCCGCATCTGACTCCAACTCTATCGAAGGAGAAAAAAAGCTGGGACTACGACTTGCTTAGTGCAGGGCTGCTTGTCGTGATTGCTTGGACACTCTCTTCGTCTAGTCACTCTATTAAGCTTTCCCAGCAAGTCTATTGAATGGGGTACGAAAGATTGCTATTCAAAGCATCGTTAAGAGTTCTGTTAGAGTAAGTCGACACTTCTAAGTATGATTCTGCAGTTATCGCTTCTTATTATTTGGTTGAATATACGACGGTATGAACACGCCCCTTCCTTCTGGGCAAAAACCCATTGAAATCAGACCCCTTCTTCTTGGGGGACCCGTGGAAAGAGCCCTTCTTATTGGAAACCCATTATGACCTTTGTACCACCAGACACCTCTGACCTTCTTCCCGTCTCACAGTCGAACTCGTAAGCTTACCAGACACAGATATAGTGTCTCACCGCTGCTTTGACTCCCAAACAACATGAAAAAAATACATATGCCCTCGGAAGATCTAAAAAAGGGTAAGCCTCATTCGTGGCTGGCTAGTCTATCTTCACAGTTGAACTCCTGTACGTACCATTGCTCGAACTCCCATAGCCAACTTTCATTTTAATGATCAACATCAACGCCTCTTACAGGCCGCTCTGAGAGATCTGAGGGATATTGATCCTCCCTCTTTGGTAGCATCACATGAGCAGCTGGGCGTGCAGAGCAACCCAGGAAGAGTCCAAAAACCGTGTTTCTGAGGGTGAAGAAAGATCGGCACTATGATGACTACTACCGAGATGACTACCGACGGGCAGGGGCAGATATGATTTCATTTCGAAAATCGAAAATACCAATACTGGGCTCGATCGACACAGAGACCTCATGGTAAGCAAAATAGGAGGAGGGAGAATGGTAAGACCTTACCGGGTGTGCATCATATCAAGGTGATGGGCCTGAGATACGAGCTCAAAGAGGAGAGGACTCGATCGATGTCGCAGTCCCCGATGACGATACCGGCAGGGCGAGAGCCACTCGTTTACCGCGCACCAATGTCCGCCTTCTCGTACTGATGTGGCAAGATTAAGCAAGATTGACCGCCCTTTCAGTAGTGTCTACTGCCCGTCAGAATAGCTACTGACACATTGCACGAGGTGGCTAACCCGCGGAATAGCTTTTGGGTCGGCATAATCTAAATAACCCCAATGGTGATTCCGAGACTTATCCTACCTACTCAAGCGGCAATCAATACACATTCAGTGATTTCGAACATCACTTAAGACATTTCGAATGCAACTAATGGTCGTGTACCCAAGGTAAGATGATGACATCCAAGCATAGATCAGAGAAGGAGATCAAATCATCACTGAGATGGCCTCCTCCTCGGTTCGCTTCTGAGGATTTCTAGTTGGCGGGGGCAGCTAACAAGGCCTACTTCTCAGCCGGTTCACCAGAAGGGCTGCTTATGGGAGCAAGGTCACTAAGGCCGTTAAGGTCCATCATAAAGAAAAGGCAGGAAAAGACTACAATGCCACAAGCCATGTACAAGAGAGAAAAGAATATCTCACTACCAGTGCCGTCAAGATCGGGTACAAGCACCTCTGGAACAGCAAGTTCAACTTCTGGATGCTTAAACAACCACACCTTTTCCTGCGCCTCTGCACCCTCCATTCATCTGCGGTTAGCGAGAACACGGAAAAAAAGACTCGTTATAGGTCTTTTCGGCCTATTTGTTATTCGGGCAGGTGTCCTCTATTGAGCAACTACATCCCTCTATTTCGCCAGGAAATTCGCGGTATGGAATCAATATGCCGCTTATCACCATCTGAGCTAATAAAAAGGCAGAATGCGCTCTTGCAGCAAGAATGGCTTGTTCACGTGAAAAAGAAAAGGCTGTCACTGTTCTAGAAGAGGAATCGAAAGACACTTTTTTTTGTTCTCAGCGCCGGCCGAGCGGAGTGAGAAGCTGAACTAACTAGTAATGATCGCATTTCGAAGAGCGAGCGGAAAGAAAAAAAAGAGCTCTGAGGTTTGCGGCAGGTGGCCCAGGCAAGGCGAGCGTAGGGAGTGCGACTGATCTGAGCCAGCGTAAGTCACAGCTGTTGGTGGCGAAGCGCAGGTCTTCTCAAAGGAAAATGCGTACTAGAGCGAGCCAGAAGCTAAACGAACGAGACCGAGCGGTGGGTGCAAGCAATAAATGAAATGACGGCGATCGTGCATTGCCTCAGGACTTTGCTTTTTTTTTCACGGACGACAACTACTCGACTCTGGACGGCTAGTCTAGGCAGCGTGAGGCCGAAACCTTTGATGAAAACCCAAAATGAAATACCTCTAAGTCAAATGTGCAATACTCAGAAGTCATTTGCACGAGAGCACTCACTCTGAAGGTTTTCTCACTGAAAAAAGTGGAGATCAATACCGGTTGGATCGACCACCCATGGAGCAATTGCCCTACTGACTACTGACAATTCCGACCAAGATCTCTTGACTGATGACCGCCCATCTGATGAGCGAACGCGGGAAGGGAAGCACTGCGAAAAGCGGATAGATCAAACTACTTGAGACTATTCATCCGTGGGCACGCCCTTTTTCTTGCCCTAATTGCTTGCCAACCACACCTGGACAATCCCATGAAAGCTTTTAGTTGGATGGATGTCCCGCCCTTGGAAATCACTTATGCGTACTAGCCACTAGCAACTAAAGGCGCAAGTGCTGCCATGCTATATGTGAGCGATCGATGTGAATAAGAGTTTCTTTTTCCAGGAAGGTGATCGGATCGGGATAATAAGAAAGGTACACGATCGACCATTCATTGTACACAAGGAGTGGAGATGAGATAGATGTGAGTGAAATGCCTCTCATCTGGTACTGACCGGGTCAAAGAGTTCTCCACCACCGGGTAGTTCTTCTTAATGCGGAGATGAATGAGCTAGCTTATTTTAATAATTTAATTTGAAAACGTGAACGACTACAATTGTACATTGCCTAAACTCAAAACCTGAACCACGCCCACTGTCGCTCTCCTTTCAGGACTCTGACAGTCTCGCTTTGGTCGCCTGCCTTTCCTTTCTGCGATTGCCTCCCTTAATGGGAGGGCTTCCAAAATCTCTCTACAACCGGTCTCATCAGCCCAGGCGAGTTCATCTCTTTATTGCTTGAGCAAGGCTTGGCAGCAAGGGACTAATATTAATATAACATTCCAAACATTCCCTTATAGCCAGAGAGACGAGCCTACCATGAGTTGAAAGACCCTGGCATTACATTAGTGGAAGAGTTCATTTTCCATATCTGATATTGGTGCCCTGTCTTCCCAAAGATGATTTCGCAGAAAATGAAAACGACATTTGAGATTGGCATTCATTCCTCCAACCTTTCAAACATCTTATGATGCCAAGTTTACCGCTCCACTAATGGGAGGTCAATGATCAATATGTGTTCGTTTTCTCGCTCAGAGCGGGCGGATATGCACAAGTAGGAAGTTTCCTCAGCCTGAGAGTTGGCCCCAGTAGGAGCATATGCCTGAAAGCGCTCACTTAGATAGCGAGGCAAACAATGGAAGCAACTCGCTCGTACCCAAGAAATGCCGAAAACAAAGTGTTAAGGCGGCCTCTTTTTGAAATGTGTCCCACTTCTTAGTATAAAGCAACTGACGCAGTTGATGCGCCCTTCTTCTCCCTCCAGCTTTTTCTCGAGTTAATTATGCAGATTCATGGCGGGGAATGTGTCTTATTATATCGTCCAAGGGGAGGATTTCCTAACAGGGGAGGAATAGTCAGTAGATTAATATCATCTCTCTAGGAAAGTGGAAAACACTTGTATTCTCATTGACTTAGTAAGTAGCTGGTTTATGACTTTAATTAGCCTCTATCCTTCACTCCAATCACAAGCTTGTCTTTGTTTATCCCATTCTTCTTATTTATTATTTATCATACTTCTCTTGGGTCGTGTTAAGCTAGCAAGGAGGATTGAATCCTTACTTTATGAGTTGTCTTCCCTAGGGTCGCCGAAGGTGAGTAAGCACACGACGTAGCATCATCATTCAACCTGGCAGTATACCAGAGCAAGGCAGGCCCCTCTATTTCAATAATCTTTACCATAACAGACCTCCACGGATTGGTTTAACCAGACTAGCACAACTGAGGCCGGGAATCCCATACTCCCCGGCCTGGCAAAGCAGTTTATTAGCTTCGACGCTCTCTTGCGAATTAGCCTCTCTCTACCTATCACTAAGTGGGTAACGACCCCCGGTGCTAGCTTTTATCCTCCACTCTCTAACTACAAGCCGGTCTCAAATTTCCGCTAAGTCAGCTTTCAAAAAAAGGGGTCCTTCGACCTAGGTAGTGAGCGGACTAACCCTAAAAAAGGGAGAGAGAAAAAACCACTAAAGAAAGCTAGCAAATCGATTTTCAGTCGGTTCGGGCCTCTCTAAAGAGGAGAGCCAGTCCCTTGTCCCTTGCCCCTGCAATTCTTCAATCAGCTTCAAGATCTTGTTAATAGCCTCTCGTGGAACGCACCTTGACAGAACTTTCTATTCGGCTAAGAAAAGTCCCCTGCGATAGATCTGCCTTAACGGGAGATTCCGCATGGAACGTTCACTTAGTTTTAGTTGAGAATTCCACCCCTGTAAGCCCTTTCGATATGAGTCCCTTATTTCCTCCTTAGGAGCGAATCTATTCTTGAAAGCCTTCTTCCCTGATTCTGATACCTAGGATAGATCAATTGACAGTGTAAGCTTTCTAAGGTAGCTATCTATCTTTAATGAGGTTCCTAGTGAGGTCATTCTAATCTTCCCATGGTTCTAACCGGACGCTTATCCTAGTGACATTCTATCATCCTGTGTCACTATATCAAGATTTGTAATACCTTTTCATCCTAGTTGTTCTCTAGAGAATATCTTCTTTCTAGATGTATTTTACTGCATTGGGAGAGGAAAAAGGACTGTAAGCATCTAGTTTGTGATAGCTAGATCTCATTCCTACCTTGCCCTCCAATCCGATATGTCCTTTCAAGTGGCTAGATATCCTCTCCTTTAAAGTATTGAATCCCTAGAATCAATCACAACTACAACTCGGGGTAGAAAGTCGAAATTTGGGTGCTCAAAGCCTGCCTTCTCAAGCATTGGTAGTCTAATATGGGTTATAGAAGATTGAGCGGGCCTGCCTCATAAAGGAATGGAATTGAGAATCCTGTTCTTACACCTGTTCTCGCACCTTATCCACTTATGTTCTGCTTCCCGGCCCTTTTCCCAACCAAGCATAGGTAGAACCCCTCTTTCCTATACACATAAAGGTTCCAAGCAAGGTGAGTAGTTTATAGTCGACTCAATATCGACGAAATCCCCCATTTGATCCCTCTAGTACGATTGCCTTGTAGTGCACCCTTCATCGAAAGAGTAGGCTGTTGAAAGACCCACCTCTGAATAAAGCCTTTAGGTTGGGAGATATCAAAGGGGAACCCCGGCTAGCTTATCTGTCCCTGTATTATTCAACTCATCTGTCCACTTATCTTGTCCAAAGCAGAAGGTAGTTTACTTGCTTATATAATTATATAAGGGAGTTTACTTGCTTATATTATTCTATATTATATAAGGTAGTTTACTCGCTTATATATATATATAAGGAAGAAGCAGGTCAACGGAGGCCTAGAGAAGGAGGTTCAGCCGGGCCAAACCTGGAGAGCGAGCAAGAAGAGTACACGAGGATGGAAGAAGTTCCAGCGGGATGGTAGGGAAGAATGAAAAAGCCAGCACATAGCTGTCAGTAAGAAGAAGGATGTAGCTCCTACTCGTTTTGGTAGACGGCGACGGAATTGTTGTAGATATAAGATCACCGAAAGACTAATCAAGGATGAAAGACCAGATAGATGAAGCGCTCATTTCGCTAACCTTCCTGACAAGGTCAGACGTGTCATGATATATTTGAGTGGATCGGCCCTGGATATCAGCTGAACCGGATGAGCTAGAAGTTCGCTTTTGGACGGCAAAGATGAGGGCCAAACAGGTCTTCTCTGTTGGCGAGTAGTTGTGTTCTGCCACTACCAAGGTCCGGCTTAGGGAATTTGCATTACCATTCTCATTGTTCTGGGCTAATAGAGAGCCTTCCAAAGCTGTGATATACAGGATGAGGGGTCTCCCTTGGTTCTTTCTATCAAGACAGGCGGATTCAGCGGATAAGCCTTTATTCCGTCGAAAGCATTCTGACAAGCCTCGTCCCATTCAAAGGGCACTCCCTTCTTCATCAGCCTTGAGAACGGTTGGCATCTTCCTTATATATAAGCAAGTAAACTACCTTGCTTCAAAGGCATGTTCTTCTATCTGGACCCTAGAACAGGTTCTAAAGTGGGTTTTCCTGCTTCAAACCTTGCCATCGATATTTCCAGTTGAGGACTGACAACGACTTGATTCTCTACTCCACTTGGTTAATAAACTCCTGAGCAACTCTTCCTCATTCTTGGGGACAAGGATGCTTCCAACCCTTAACTTAACAAAACCTAATACAAACTGGGCAAAACGGGGCTAATCCAAACCAATCCGAAGGGCCGAGCCGCGGGTAAGCTTTTACTTGGTGCTCCGGCCCCTTTGATCCACTCGATTGAAATGCTTTGGACGATGATGGCAGGGGAGAGAAATCCCAATATTGATAAGCTACAGGGGTGGGCTTAGCATGCTTTGAACCAGAGAGTGAGGCTGGGGAAGGAGCCCCCGATACAATGAATTGAATAATGGCTCCAAGCACCCTTGGAATCAAAGTTCCCAAGCTCTTTCCTGCCGAGTGGGCTGCGCACCATCACCCATTTCAAGTGATCAAATCGATTTCGTAACTTATCACCTCGCCTTTTCGTGAATATTTTGTTGTGAGTAAAGCTTTGCTTTCTTTTTTCGCCTAGGGAGGTGCAAAGATCTATCGAAGATGAACGAAGGGCTCTTCCCCCGCAATCCTCTTTCGAATTCGAAATAGTTGCTTCAGTTCTCGAGCTTGCTTCGGTTCCTTAACTAGTAAGCAAGTAAACTACCTTTTCTTTCTTCTGTCAGTAATTCCCGGAATGCAATCAAGCATTCCATCGGTAGTAAACTACGTTTGTCCATCGAGCCAGTAGCACGCTTGCAAAGGGTTGAAAGCGGACAGATGCCATCGAATCGTATGTGAACAAATTCCTTAAATCCGTTCTTAGAGTTCGAGAAAAAAGCGCAGGCAAGTCAGCTAGCGAACCAAGGGGCAAAGAAAGGGTAAAAAGCCAGTTCCGTGCCTATAGTAATTCCTTTCTCTGGTAGCAATCCGGTCTCCAGTCGGTGGTAGTAAAGGAAGGAAGGCTAGCTGTCCTATCAGTGCGGACAAGCCCTTTCTTTATAGATAGGAGCTCCTCTCTGGCCTTCCCAACGCTATCTGTCCAAGGCTTGCAAACAGTGCAAAGGGTACCAAGCAATCTCGCAAGCTTCCGTTTTCCAGTTCAGAATCCGATGTGAGGAAAAGAATCCTAGGTCAAGGCAGTCAGCTTTCAGTTGTATTTGCGATTGAAATTGAGCATCACGAGCAGTTTGTCAAGCCGGTGACGGGCGGCGCGAACGCTTTAGTGTTCGTTCTCTAAGGTCAGTCAGCTAAGCAGGTCGTACGGGAAGAGTCCGTTTCTCGTCAAGGCAAGCAAGCGAGGTAAGCAATGTAGGTGAGTGAGTTGAGGAAGGTAGGACGTTGGAGTAGGCAGTTGAGTTCTCAAGGAGTTCGTAAATTTGAAGTGAATTAGAATACGGGTAGCGAACCCTGGGCCACGCACCTTGACTTGACTTTAGTACGACACGTCAATGCACGTCAATGAAAGAGTCCTTTGAAGCACGATCAGGCCCTTCTTACACGAAATCCATCCCCATCTCTTGATCGGGACTAGCGAACTGAAGGTAGTTTACTTGCTTATATATATATAATGGAGTTTAGTAAGGGTATGTACTTTTTTATTGAAGCGCTGAGTTACTGTTACTTAAGATATTTAACTTGTTCTTGCTCTCCCAATTCAGGAAGACGGAAATCGCCGGTTGGGTTGGTCCAACCAAGAAAGGCATGGGAGTCTTTTGGCATCTCACTTGGAATGGTCTCCAAACTTTTCGATCTTGTATTGTACTAATAAGGTACACTTCACACCAAGCCCATCTCAACTTTAATAAAAAAAGAAAGAGGGTTTTTACCCCATTCATAAGCTTGATTCTGAGAAAGAGAGCGAGCGAAGTTCAGTTCCAAACGAGTCTCCTCGGCGATCATTCTATATGATATTAGTTGATCGACGTTTTTGAGAACCCTTTTTGGCATCAAAGAAGGAAAGTCAAGCCATAAAATATAGAGAAGGCTGTCTTTCGGAAACCCACTACTTATTTCACCTTCCAGTGGGAAAAGGCTTCTAATCTATTGTTTGTACCAGTATCGTCATCCCTTAATTATAATTATCCCGAAGTGGGATAAGGCCTCTAATCAACATCAACATTGATTGTACCCCAAAGGAATTATTAGAGCTTAGTGCTTGTGCTAGGCGAATGCCTGATGGGGGAGTCTTCAGGAAAGCAAAAGTTCCAGGAATCCCCGCTGGTACAGTCAAGCCCCCTTTCCTCTGTACCTTACCCAGTTACATGCCGATATTTTGCCAGAAGCACCTAGTCCCCTTCTTCCCCACTTAAACAGTGGTTTGCTCTCTTGATTCACCTGAAGCCGAGCTACCTGATCGTATCCCCCAAAAGGTGCCTAAACTCGTTACCGTTTGGTTAGGTTTTCCAGATGGGTTAGTAGTGAATTGCCAGGAAAGCCCCTAAAAGGCCATGCGGCTAAGGTTTGCGGCGCGTCGGACGCCCCCTGGTCCCCTAAGGCAATAGCCCGCTGTTGACCTGAGTCTTGCCAAAGGTGTGAAGTGAGCGGGCTACGAGCTGCTGATTCCAAGCGGTTAGGCTGGCGGCCCTCTTTAGTTGCCGACACTGGTTTAGGTCCTTCATAAAGTGCCCCTCTTTCTGGCTACCCGGAAGGCAACCGAAGAACCAGACTTGCTTGCGCCACGACGCCGATTCTCGTTATTTTGCAGTAGGGCTTCACCGGCAGTCTCTCAGTGCGTAAGGCAAATTAGGTCGCTGTTATGTTCACCATGCCAGCGGTTTGAAACCTTGCCCTGTGGAGGCTTTCCGGAAATGGCTTGCTTATATTCTTCGCCCTTGGTCTACGCGGATCAGGGGCCTTGGAAGGAGCGTAGATAGGCTAGCTAGTCCCCAGAAGTGAGTTGATATCGCTGAGTTGGGTTTAGAACGTCGTGCTGAAAAGGCGCCGCCCCTTCTGTGCAGGAAGAGAGGCTCATCCTGTTCCGGTTTCTCTTTTTCTTCCATTTGATTTTTACTCTTCTTTGGCCATGAAGATGACCTTGCAACAGTTCAACAGCACACCATCTGTCACAAAGAAAATGAAGGTTTCACCAACATGTATATTATTTATGCACCAGACAACTCGTATAGCGTCAGCAGCTACTCCAGCACTTCTCTTTCAGATCCTTGTTCTTCAGGGCTTTCTAGTAAGGGGGGGCCTTTTGTCATTTTTTAGGGTAACTTTACATAACCTTTGCTTGCTTTCCTACTGGCAGGCTTTCGATTGCTAATACGAAGAGCAGGAGGCTCTGCAAGACCCACTCGTCTTCCAGCTCCTGATCCTACTACCGGCGTTGGCTGACTTACATAGTTGTTCTTTGCTTTGTCTTAGTCCATTCCGTTTTTCAGCGAGTTTGTTGACGGTCAACATGGAACATACAATGGCGTAACAGCTTTTGTGTTGTCTTAGTTATTCCCCCTAACCCCCTAAGGGGGTCCAGACTGTTCGGAGTAGTGATTGAGTTGTTCCAGGTTGTCTGCTGCGAAAGTCTGGATTGCCTTAGGACATACTTTCCAGACAAGAGTAGCAGAGCCTCAAAAGTTGACTCCAAGCGGCAGCGTCAGAGAAGGCAGCAGCAAATAACTCAACGCAGCTCACGGCAGCCTGAATCTTACAGGTTAAACCAGAGAACAAAGAAGAGTAGCAGGTTCACGATACAATTACTGGTCAGAAGCAGTGATGATTCCTCCTTTCTCAGTCCTGGAAATAAACTGAGAGAGCTGCTAGTAGTTCCACCAGCAGAGAATACTTGATCCAAACAGCAAGAAGAAGCCTAACGATGAAATCAGTAGCCCCTTTTGTATAGTAAGGTTCAAAGAGTCCTTGTATAGTAAAGTAAGGGCGCTCCTGCGCACCAGCTTCAGGAAGGGCTTCAAAGCTCCTCTAACGTTCCAAAACAAGGCATTTCTTTAACAAAGGGAAGGATCGGAAGGTTTACCTTTGGGACTCGAAGGTCTGACCTTGGATCTCGTAGCCGGGCCTGGGGGCATCAAGGAGTCATCCTTTTTCTTTCTGGTTCTTCTCGGTTTAACTGGTTGAAAACCATCTTCTTCCTGTTCCTGAGATTGAAAGAAATGCATGAGCTATGGTAACCACGCCGCTTCCATCTACTTCTATGCGAGTTTAGATGAGGAAAGCGTTTTTTTAACGGAAAATAGTAGATTGACTCCTGTCTCTTAGGCTTACATATTAAAAAAAAAGGAAACTGAAGTTGTATCCCGCCTTCTCTAAGAAAGCCTTAACCTTCGGTGAATAGTAATGGGTCTTCACCGGTTCGGTGGCAGTGGCATCTTTGTAAGGATCTTCCTTATGAATCTGGTCTTCTCCCCAGAGGGGCTGCTCAGTCGACTGGTAGAACAAGGTCCCATGCCTCCCGGCCAACTAGGATGGGACAGTTTTCAGGTCTTGCACAACCGATACCTCCTTTGCTATAGATTTGGTGAGCCCATCAGGAGTGCGCATCGTCTGGACCTCTTTTCGGGGAAGAATTCCATTTCTAGAAGTTCCCTCTCGTATGTCACCTTACTCACTTAGGGCCTTTGGACGACTAGGCTTTTCTTTCTGAATCAGATTCACTTCCGCTGCCAACCACACTACCATATGATGTGATAGTGTGAACAAAGGCCAAGACAAGAACAGTAGTCTACGAGAGGTTGCCCAGTTACAAAGCAGACAGCTGCCGGCTTGGGTAGCACTGAGAAAGTTTTATACCCCCATGATGATAGCTCGTCAAGTGAAAGAGAGTCTCTTAGCCTTTATAATAATAATATAAGGCGATAATAATAATATAAGGCGGCATATCGCTACTTCTTCTTCTTTGACTTACCTTAGGCTGCTCCTTGCACTAAATCTCGTATGATACAAAACTTTATATGCCCTAGAAAGTAAACTATCAAGCATAAAGCGAAAACCGAAAGCAGTTTAGCACATCCCGATGGGAATGGAAAAGAAAGAGTGAGAGGACAGATTGGTTTACCGGCCCTTGACCCTTGGACAGCTATTGGAATGATACCAATTGGCACCTTCGCTACTAGTTGAATCAAAGCATTGGTACCGTACTAGCTTGAAACCATTTGCCCGTCTTCCTTCGTGGGTTACCTATTTGAACTAGAGCTTTCTTCCTTGATTGATTGACAGACAGACCGGTTTGCGACTGGCTTGACTGAATGGATTGAATGGACTGAGACCGAGGAACTGCTATCGTGCTACTGGCTTTTCACCGGATTGCTACTGGCAAAGCATTCCCTCTCTCTTCTTTCTTCATGTTCACATCTTTTTGATTCATCTTCCTCAGTTAACGGATAGACATCCACAATTTCTCCACTACTGTACTCTCTGTTCTATCTTTCTTCAATAGTAAGAAAGGATCTTAGGCTACCGGCTTCGCGGGACCATTTCGGTCCACACAGGAAAGGTAAGATAAGTACCCTACCTCTCTCGGGCTAGGCTCTATTGGGCGGAGGTTTCTCGATCCACTATCTGACTCTTTTGAAGAAAGACACAACTCCTCTTTATATAATCAATTTTCAGTCTAGTTCGCCACAAGGCAAGGAAGCAAGCCTATTAGCTATTCTAGAGACAGTTATAACCGAGAAAGTGCTTATGTCGACACTAGCAAGTGACTCACCAACTCGGAAGTAAGAAAGAGGAAAGACAGGGGTATGACAACCAATCTACCCGCCTATTAGCTATTCTAGCCAAGGCCAATTTCATGTGTTAAGCATATAGACATCAGATCGTTTTCTTGAAGTTGGAAGAGTGCCCGAGGACGAATAGAACTTAGATTCAAAAGAGCGCGAAGAAAGAGCTTTCGCAAATGATTGCACTTCTGCTATCCGGATAGCTATTCAAAGCATCGAGAAAAACAAAGATAATGTGAAAAGTTTCATAAAAGCAAGGGGATTCGCTAAGCAGCTAAGCAAAAATCCTTTACCCTGAAATCGTAGATCTACGAAATGAGCGTAGTGTTGAACTCTTTCGCACCCCTTCCGAAATCAATCAAGGATTGCCATCGAAAGCAGTCGTTACGCCCAATAAAAGTAGCCGTCGTAAGGCCTCCAGAAGGGGCGTTGCGTATCCGGAAGAGTCAGACTTCGTTTCAAGCAGCAATCTTTGAAAGGAAAGATACTTGTTGTCGATTCAATGTGGGATAGTCCCTACAGGATAGGAGTTAACCCATGTCCACAGTTTTGATTACAGGTCTAGTTCAGTTCAACTCATAGCCCCCAATCCCACTGGTGACGATATTGTCATTGGGGATCAGAAAGTAGCTCTGCCTTACAAAGAGTGGTTAGCTGATCTGGGAGTCAGTGTCTCGATGCCGAAGTCACTGGTCAATGAGTAGGCAAAATCATCTGGGGAAGGAAGCGAGGTGGAGTGAAGCACGGTCGGCAACAGGCTCAGGCGATTCTTGTTGTCGGGTAGGACCCTCTTTCGAGTTTCAGAGGTGAATCCTCATATGATATGAAGGACTCCCATCCCCGGGAAAGTCCCCAACAGCAACTGGATCAATCTTTGTTGGCTGGCTTGCTTTGTCCGCTATCCTTCATCCCATCCGTCTTGTCCAGGCTGGTAAGGAGAGAAAGGGGGAGATGAAGTAGAATCAATTGAAGTGGATGTTTCCGGAGTTCATTCAAGCGTAGGGGTAGGGCTTCATTCAAGCGTACGGACTTTATTCGACTTTAGTTTAGTGAGTGGATTCTGTTGTGGATGTGGATGAATGCGCTTAAGCAATAATAGTGGTAGGACTTAGCCGCGCTCTGTTCTTGATCGGTCGAATCGATCGCCATGTTTCTGAGATTCTTCTAAATGCCCTTTCTCTTTCGTTAATGGTTACGATGTCAATCGGGTACCCCATTCATCTATCTTCTTTGAAATGGAATTTCCCGTTCTCCTGCTTCAGTTACAGCTCCTGAAAGTTTATTAATGCGACCATCATAAATAGTCGGCTTGTAATGCTCTGTGGTGGAACAAAGGAGTGCGCGAAGGTACAATCCTAAAAAGTGAGATTGGTTATAGGGATATCTTTTCCTCTGTTTTGCATATGCTCGGACCCTGTAACTGGCCTGGTCTATGATTGCTCTCCTTAAGACCCGACCGGAACGAGAGGCACGGGCTTGGGGCCCTTCCGGCAGATATAAGAAAGCGAGAGAAGGGCAGGTATACAAGAAAGATCGACCTTTCTTTCGCCGGAAACTATACGCTAGAAGAATCCTATTTGCAGTGCTGTACTGTCCTGAACGCCCTCAGCTTCAGTCTAAACTCACTCTCTTAGACGCATTCCCACTACTTTCTTCAACTCCTTCAGTCCGAAAAAGTCTATTTGTATCCTTTTGGAAACCTCATTCATACCTTAAACTGAGTGCTATCACGTAAATATAGCGTCTTCTCCTCTCTTCCCACCTCTAAGTCTTCTCAAGCATTCAACTCGTTCCTTTCTTCTGCCGATTGGGATATTCAAACTTAAAAACTCTCTCTACTCAAGCAAGCCATAGCACCACAGTCAACGGGATAAGCTTCAGCAATACAGATTTTCTTTCTTACGGGGGAGGAAGCAAAGCTAGTCTCGTCCCCCCATACCAGTACCAGCTAGCAGTCTCGTTTATAGATCTCCTTCTTTACTTAGTAGGATTCCCGGGTGTCTATACGATGATGAAGGCAGGATGCCGAGAAACGTGTCTCTATCTACGAAGAGCAGGCATGTGTGGGACTGTAGGACAAGGCTCTGCAAGACCTTTCATTTAATATGCCTTCTGTATAACCGCAAGAACGCCTTCTTCTATAAGAAGCTGTTACAGAATCAGCAGCTATTGAACCCCCATGGAGGAAGGCACTAACTCATTTTAGGTAGTGGTTCGGCAGCTCTTATTAGTAGTGGTCAGTGGGAAGAAGACTAGCTCTGGCTTTCAAGCGTGAACCAGGTCTGGGAATCAGCAAGAGGTCTTGGATTCGGCATTAGCGGTCTTGGCTGAGAGATGCTAGGTCTCGTCTAAGCCCTTATGCGGATTCGAGAACAAGAGATGCGATGCCATACTGAAACTAATTCCGTCTATTGGTCTTATCCTATGGGTGGATACAGACTCAGAGTCAAGACCAGTGCCAGCTACTCCTGTAAGCCATAAAGCGATGGGCTAACCGGGTATGAACTCATACCTTATAGTTACGCACCCTCTTTCTTACCCGATAATATTTACAAGGGGGAAGTCTCGAAAGGCATACGAGTGCGCCTCTCGTAGACGAATACCGACTCAGTCCGCTCCTACTGCGCGGGAGTATCAGCCGGTCGGTGTCGGGTCGGCCCCTAGGGCACTATTCGCCTTGGGAGTGGTTCAGCCATCAAGCTACTTTGTGAGGTAGGGGACCAGACTGCTGCAGTTCTTGTCTGTTGGGTATGTGACACCCTACAAGTTGAGTAGTGCTGAGCCAGGGGATCTTCCTTTGGATCGTTACAACGCTCGTTGAACGGTTCAAGTAATAGTTAAGAAGTGGAAACCCTCCATATCAATCCATCTCCATAGGAGACAAGATGAGCAAAAGACAGGAATCCCTTAATCCCGCAGAAAAGAACTCACTCCGGGGGGTATTAAAAAAGGGAAGCCGCGGGCAAGAAAGATGAAGAAGCAAGGAAAGCCTAAAGCCTAAACAACAAAGTCTGAGCCAAGAGCTTCTGGTCTTCCATCAGCCCATTCACAGCTCAGAGTTTCGTCGAAAGAGCATTTCGGGATGCTTTAATGCCATGTTCTTTGCGGTTGAAGAAATGCCGTTGGGAGTCAAGGAAGGTTAGATTCTATTGAAAGGTCGGTAATCGAGGCCTAGACCTCTTGCAGGTAAGCCAGCCCCTGTACCAACATCTATATCAGCACCCATAGAAAAAAAAGGAAGCCGCAGCAGCATATGGGACAAGTGGTAGGCTTAGATCATCATCTCGATTGGAAACTAGAGCACATAATCATTAGCTATGCTATTTATTTTCAATCTCTCTCGAATACCAAGTCTCTTCTCCCTCCGAATTCCTACTCCCTATTTGGATATGATGAACAGCTGGTTGAGCGAGTAGACTACTTTGCCCTTTCTACCAAAAGGTGATTGGGATCCTAAGGCATGAACATCTCCTTCGTTCTTGGTAGGCACAGACCCAGCTTTATCCACATAGATTCGCAGAAAGACGGCTATAAGAAGAAGAAGATTTCTCATACCGTGAGATTGTGAGTAACTAGCTAGGCTAGCAACTAAGTTGCCTACCCGCTTCACTCCGTCATAAGATGTATTACACCGTAATCCAATTCAGCAAGGTCTAAGTCTGCTTTATTATTAGGGATGTCAACGCTCAGGCCCATTTCGGGCTAAGCACTAAACAAATAGGAGGTGCGATCTCAGGATTGAAAGGCTTTCTGCGCCCCTCAACTTACTCGTAACAGGCTTTCCTTTCTACAACAAATAAACAAGAAGAAGCAGCTAACAGCTAAGTCGGTTGCCCAATTCGTTCTATCATGGGACAGGCAGGGTTTCGCACTAAGCAAGTAAACTACCTTATATAATAAAAAGTGATTGCATTTATCACTAGCAAGACAAAAAAGGTGAGCGCCCCCACGCGAGCCTTATTGAAAAAAGCCCCTTACTATAGATAGGGCGTTAGCGCTTTAGTTTGATTGCAGGGGCGCGTTAGCGCTTTACTAATAACATAGAAAGGGGCAAGTCAAAACCAACTCCTAACAAGTTGCTGGATCGAAGTAGAACATTCTCCATCCGCCCGCCAGCAGCAGAGGGGGTTCGATTCCCGTTATACGCGATGTGGCGAAAAAGACTGATTCAACGAGATATGCCTGCCTTGCCTGCATTAAGATTTCAAACTTGTCGTCTACTTTCAGGAAATGTTCGGAACAGAGAACTTACAATAATACAACGCCGCATTCTCCGAAGATTGAGGAAAAAGAAGAGATCTATTAAGAGAAAGATTTATCCGAGAAAAAATCTTAACAGTTACATCCAATCACAAACTACACGAAAGTTGCCCCTTTTTCATGGGGATTTACCCATCACAGAGATGCACAGAGGAACAGAACAAACTTCATATATCCCTTTTCCACTCAATCCAGAAACAAGATTGGACGTTATTCCGGTTCGTCTCCATTTTCGTGAAACTATTCCTCAAGCAAGGCAGCCGATAAGTCATCGAAGGCTTTGTGTGAATAATGGAATGGTAAGCATTACTCATTTGAAAGTGTCCCACGGTGATCTAATATCTTTTCAAGAAAATGACGCGAGAATCCGCGGTGAAGAAATAAGGAGATCTTTCTATATCGAAATATCAGTTGAAAAAATAATAGGCAAATTCCTGGATCACCCGGTAAGAATGTGGAGAAGAACCAAAACAGAATGGTTCCACCTACTCAAAACTAAGAGGGGATGCCGCCTACTACTAAAATCCCGGTTTTTGCAACAGTTGCGTTCTTCTATGCAAGAAGAAGACTTAGAAAGAACAAAGAAGTTTGGATCCGAAAAAGTATGCTTAGGCAGTTCCTTCGCTGAGCACAACAGAATGAAGAGGAATTTATATCATTTCAAATCCCTATTCTTATCGAAGAGAAGGAACGAGAAAAACCGAAATTTTCCTACTCGAACAAGAAGTCCTATAGTTTACAACTCTTCTTTATTTAGTAATTCGACCTATTGCTCCGCATCCCCCCATCAGTTTACTATGAAGAGAAGAAGAAGAAGAATCAAAAGGATTGAGCTACCTACTCATTATTCGGAGGTGAATCATAGAACACCAAAAGCTGTGGTATCTTATGGACCTAACATAGGT
>Ga0153971_1000011_pt1 | contig 22488 bp, 18 predicted proteins | sample TSGA055MetaG_FD_104686 | JGI IMG/M metagenome (GOLD analysis project Ga0153971, IMG submission 104686) | Attine ant fungus gardens microbial communities from Georgia, USA - TSGA055 MetaG | ecosystem: Host-associated > Fungi > Mycelium > Unclassified | place: USA: Georgia, George L Smith State... | reverse complement strand
TGATTGACGATGTTTGGAAGCCCCCAATCCAGCATGCAGCCACTGAGACTGTCTGCCATCATCGGAGGTTGGGATGCTGGCGTGAAATCAAATTTTATATTGACGCATTGATTCAGGGTTATTGGCTCTCTGAGGCTGCACACCCATATTACACACTGGTTCCAAATTTTGATATCGATTTTGCGTCACCCAAGAAAACGTTTTCCATTGATACTGATAGTGCTACCGTAGGTTCTATCTTATCTGCATTCTGATAAATGCTCAGGCTGCTACAGATTCCAAGGATGAACAAGCATTAAAATTCCAGACTGACGAGAAAGTTCTGGCCAAGCAAGTTGCTGTCAAATCCCTAACCAAAGTCAGTGCAAATAATTACATTGCCATCTTCTTTGTTGGAGAACAAGGACCAGGGATCAACTTGGCTACTGATCCAGATTGTGCCAGACTTGTTGAGACATTCTGGAGTGGAGATAAGTATGTTGCAGTTGTCTGCCATAGTCCTGCATGAGTAGCTATCCTAGTTTCACCCATGTTTCTATGACTCATCAGCATGTCTAATCTAGTGCCCTCATCAGTGCTCAAATAAATGGGAAATCAATTTTGCTGGCAAGAAAGTTACCACATTTTCTAATACAGAAGAGGAAGTTGCTGGGGATGTTGAGGTACTATAACACCTAAAGTTTCATACTCAAATTCTTACATTGATGATAATTAATATGCTCCCTTCCTTATGGAGGACAAAATTAAGGAACTGGGAGATGTCTATAAGAGAGCTCTAGACTGGGAGGTGTATATTCATATTAAATATCTTTGGATATAGTAGGTTAACAAGAATTGTATAATTGCAGGCTTATGTCATTGTAGATAGAAAGCTCATCACAGAGACAGAATTCTAACCTGTAATAAGCCTTTTATCTACAATAACATGAGCCTGCAATTATACAATTCTTGTCAACCCACCATATCCAAAGATATTTGATATGAATATACACCTTCTAGTCTAGGGCTCTCTTATAGACATCTCCTAGTATAAGGTCTTAGTTGTGATAACTTAAGCCCACTCCAAGTCTAAGTTGACAAGGAGAACTTAATGAAGTTCCTGTTAGATTTCTTACACTACTTATATGATTCTAACCTTAACCCTACTTTATTCTCCCATGTGTCCTTATGAGTCACTATCCTCTTACACATCTGAAAAGAAAAGAAATATAAATAATAACTTAGCTATTTTGCTAAGTTATGACACTATCTCTCTTTTAAGATTCCTTGTTCCAAGGATTTTACAGCTCATAATATAGGTTAACCATGTTGCCCATTTTGTCTTCATCTTCTTTCATCTCCAACTTCTTTTATCTGATTTCTTTATCATTGTTTCTAATATTCTTCTTCTCTTTTGTTACAAACTTCATTCAGACCTATCTCCACCAATTCTTCAACAATTTCTATAGTATTAATGGTACTGAAAAGCCCTTAGAAAGACCTTTCAATCATTATTAAATATGTTTCAAGACAATCAATACTGGCTGAGATATCAGGCAGATCAGTAGGTAACCACTATGGTACTATTTATCAAATTGCTGATATCTTGGAAATTGCCACAATTAATGCTTTGCTTTTAGGCTCAAAAGAAGCCCTTTTCATAATGCTTAGAATAAGTCTAAAACAACCCTAAGGTGATTGATATCAGTGGAGATATAAAGTCCTTAATGTTTGTATATGAACATTAATTAATTACCCATAAATAGTCATTTGCCTTTAATTAGAACAATAGACAGTCTCCATATGGTTAAGTTATTGCATTTTCAAGTACAAAGACACTACCATATGTAGAACAATAGGTAGTAGCATATTGTTATGACTTGGCAAAACAACTAAGTCATTTTCTATTTTTCTTTTTGTTTTGTTTTGTTTTGTTTAGTTATATCATTACTAAGATGGAGTGTGGGAAAGCATCACATGACAGTCACATAGTCACAAAGTATGACATTGGTCACATATCAAGTCACATGTCACAGTCACAATATATGATGAGAAAGACATATGATGGGAATAACATGAGGACCACAGGAGGATGTTGCACAGCTACTAGAGTAAAATGTATAAGTAGTATACAAAATCAAATGGGAACTCTATTGAGTTCTCCTTGTCAACTCTGACTTAGAGTAGACTTAAGTCATCATGGCTAGAGTCTTACACATATAATAGTCTATTCTAGTGCATAGACTATCACAATTCTATATATAAGGACTCTCTGTCTGGGAATTAAACCTTAGACTTAACAACTACTTTTGTCACTATCTTAACTTCACATTTTTGAACTTATTAAGTATCAAATCACCAATCACAAATAAGTAAGTGACCTTTTGTGATAGGCAGAAGTCAATAAATATAGAGTAGAAGACTTAATAATGCTTAGTACTAAGGATCTGAAATATCAAATGATTGAGAGAAGAACAGAAAAGCTGATAGAGATTTGTTGGCCCTTATAAAATAAAGAAAATTGTATTATCAAATGTAGTAGAATTAGAGCTACCTAGTATAGTAAAAATACATTTGGTAGTTAATGTTAGTAGAATATAAAGATATGTAGGGCAGGTAAAAGAGTAGAGAAAGAAGCAACTAGCTCTAGTTATAATAAAAGGAAAAAAGGAGTAGGAATTTGAAAGAATTCTGAATAAATAATAGATAAGAGAAAAAGATAAGTACTTTGTAAGAAAACTAAACTCCAAGCTGGAATAAAGCCAACTGCTCTTTGTTCAGCAATTGACAAAGAGAACTCGATAGAGTTTCTATTAGATTTTCTACACTACTTATATAACTACTACATGGTCTGTGCACTATCTTCCCATGCCTATCATGTGACTGATCATGTGATGTGATGCTGTGACTTCCTGTCATATGACTGTGACACTTGTGACATGACACTTTCCCACACTCCCTTTTGTATAGTAAGTCTAAGATAAAAGCAAAAGAAAAGAAAAGGAAAGAAATATAAATAATAACTTAGTCATTTTGCCAAGTTATGATATACTTGGTAAGATAGAAAGGATTTATAGTAAAGTTCAATACTTGGAAAGAAAGAGAGAATTTAGAAAACACAAAAGAGGCAATTAAAGAATTTGAGAATGAATATTGGTAGGATATAAAAAAAGTAAATCAGCAAGAAAAAGAAAAAGGAATGTTTAAAAAAGAAGAATTTCTAGAAAGGTTTATGACAAAGAAATTATTTGGGTGGTCAAATAAAAGATATGACAAAGAATACTAGGGAAGGCTGGAGAGAAACCAGAGGTACTAGAAAGAAGAACAAGTAAAAAAAACTTTGGAAATAGTCAAGAAAAAAGAAGAAGAAACTAAGTAAGAAAATTTGGGAGTTAGAAAATGGACAGAAGAAGATGAGAATAAAATGAACAATTATAGTTGGCCTATACTAAGAGCTATAAAAATCCTTGGGACAAGGAAACTCAAGAGGAAAATAGTGTTAAGACTCTAGATCTCATAGTTGAATACATTTAACTTGAAGCCTATATCTAATACTTGATATCTTCACGCTCCTCATTAGAGAGTTTGGCTAAGGGTTATATCAGAGGAGAAATATTAATAAGACTTTGAGTAGTACCCTTGAGATGTTCTAAGATAATAAGAGTACTGATTCCTCAGAGTAAGATTTTACAAAGGGAATACAGAAAGAGAGAACTTGCTGTTCCCTTTTTTTTCTAATCTATATTTATCCTAACTAGGTATATAACAGTCATTACAATGTGGTAATACTACTTGTAACTCTAAGTGACTAGTTAAGTAACAGATCAGTGACAGAAGTGATAAGTTGAGTTAAGACCAAGTCATTGTCTAATAATGGATTAGTTCGATATTGTCCTATTCAGTTCAGTTCAAAGATAGAAGAAAAACAGTCCAAGATTTCTCTGAAGAGTTCTGTCCATACCATAAGTCCAATGTTCTGAGTCTAAGACATTCAATGCATTACTGCATTGTAATGTCTTTATCTAACAATGTCAATATCTTATTGATTATCTATTTATTATTAGACTATGGCTAATAATAATTATAGTCCCACTCAATATTCATAATAGATAGTTCCATGACTTGGCAAAATAGCTAAGTTATTATATCTCATTTCATTTTATTTTTCTTTTGGACTTACTATATAAGAAAGAAGTACAGGAAAGTGTCATATAATAAAGGTTATATATTATATATCACACATACTAGGATATCATAGGTCATATCACATGATAGGATCACATAATGAGTGTGGGAAAATAGTACACAGACCATGTAGTAGTTGTATAAGTAGTGTATAAAAAATAAATGAGAACTCTATTGAGTTTTCCTTGTCAACTTAGACTTAAAGAGTAATTAAGTTATTCTAGGCTAAGTTGCTACAATTGTCTACAAATGCCACAACTTTTCCCTTGTTTATTAAGTCTCTTAGGATTTTGTTTATTATTGCTTAAAAGGTAGCTAATGACTTTGTTATTCTGAATGTATTGTAAATGCTCTCTATTACTTATCTTCTTTCTTAATCCTTATATTATTAAATCCCTATCTCAGATTTATCTTGGTAAATACTTTTTTACTACTCATATTGTTAATTAAATTTATGATCAGTAGTAGCAGATATTATAAGTCACCTCAACCATGACTAAAATATAACACAAACTAGAATTGAACTGATAGACATTGGACACTTATAAAATAAATGAGTACAAATAGAAATATTATATATATATATAGTATAGCTAAATGAAGCAAGGACTCTGTTGAATTTGCTTCTAACTCTAAAGAGCCTTTTGATCTAAATTCTAGACTAGGATCTTAAGTCAGTTGTTGACAATGGGTAGTTATTTTTTACTATCTAGTTGTTTAGGTTACAGTAGTCTATTACTATTCTCTTACTTCTATCCTTTTTGCTTATAAAAACACTAGTAATGTTTGAGGGAATTTTGACAGTCTAATATATTCTTTTCTTAGTTAATCTTTTACAAAATTCTGGACTTCTGTTATGACTTAGCAAAATGGCTAAGTTATTATTTATATTTCTTTTCTTTTGAACTTACTACACAAGGAAAAGTACAGAAAAGTGTTACATGACAAATGTCACATGTCAGGATATCACAAAGTCACATCACATGATGGGTTATATGACAAGTTTGGGAAAGTAGTACACAGACCATGTAGTAGTTGTATAAATAGTGTACAGAACTCTATTGAGTTCTCCTTGTTAACTTAGACTTAGAGAGTGATTAAGTCATCTCAGGCTAAGTTGCTATAACTTCCTCCCTTTTATTTTTGGACAAAAGATAAATTCTTTCTTTTCATGGTTTAAATGTCTCCTTGAAATCTATGGCATGATCCCAAATCTTTCTTGTTGGTATCCTTTTTAACTCTACTATAAGGCTTAGTAGTGAACACTTAACTACTCCTTATCCAAGTTGACAAGGAGAACTCAATAGAGTTTCTATTAGATTTTGTACACTATATATGCACAAATAATAACCCTAACCTAACTATAATGTTCTGTGCTTCCTTATGAGTCATTTTCCTCTCATGTATCCATTGATGAGAAAAAAAATATAAATATTAACTTAGCTGTTTTGCTAAGTCATAATACTACTCTCTTTTAAGTTTTCTTGTCCCAAGAAATTCTTTACAATTCATAATATAGGTTAACTATGTTGTCTATCCCATCATTGTCTTCTTCTACCCATTCTCTAACTCCTGATTTTTCTTACTTGACTTCTTTTTCCTTCTTTTGAATAGTCTCTATTGTTTTTCTTCTCCTTGTTGTTCTTCCCTTCTATCTCCAATTTCTTTCTAGTCTTTCCTAATATTCCTCATTATACCTTTTATCCACCCACCCAAATAATTTCTTTGCTGTAAATCTTCCTAGTAATTCTTCTTTTCTAAATGTCTCTTTTTCTCTTTCTTGTTAATTTATTTCTTCCATATATTCCTTCTCAAACTCTTTGATTGCTTCTTTTGTATTTTCCAAGTTCTCCTTTCCTTCCTAGATATTAGACTATCACAAATAGTTACTTACTTATTTGTGATTGGGCTTTGATACTTTGAAAAGTTCAAAAATGCAAATTTTAGACTGTGACAAAAGAAGTTGTTAAGTCTGAGGTCTAATCCTTAGACAGGAAGTCCTTATATACAAAAAAGTGATGGTCTATGTACTAGAACAGGCTATCACATGCTACTACCTATTGTTCTACATGTGGTACTGCCTTTGTACTCTAAAATGTAATAACTTAACCATATGAAGGCTATTCTTTGTTCTAATTAAAGGCAGATAACTATCTATGGGTAATTAATTAATGTTTATGTACAAACATTGAGGACTTCATATCTCCACTAATATTAATTGCCTTGAGGTTATTCTAGGCTCATTTTGAGTGTTATAAAGAGGGCTTTTAGTGAGCCTAGAACCAAAGCATCAATTATGGTGGTTTCCAAGATATTAGTGATTTAATAAACAGTAATATTGTTATGCTCTGTGATATTATGCAACACCACAGACCCCACCCAAATACTTACCTCAGCAACTGGCCTCAGACTTAGGCAATTACAGTTAGCCAATTGCTTACTTATGTTGACTCACTGTCAAACTGGTCCCTATATTAAGTAGCTAGACTAGTTAATTACCCCTTAGCTTCGTTATCTACTAAGTCAGCTCCTCTTGTCTAGACATTGCCTCTCAGTTCTCTGAATACATTGATTACCAAGTGGGTGAGCACAAAGAGAGACACAACTTGAGCAGTTGAGGTTGCACCCATTATTCCCTCAGGAACCAGGACTTGACAAATATGGTAGTTACCTGTTGATCTACTTAATATCTTGGCCAATATTGATTGCCTCAAGACATGACTGGCATTGATCAAAAGATCTTTTTAAGGACTTTCTATGTTAAGACTCTAGACCTCATAGTTGAATATGTGTTTCAACTTAAAGCCTATATCTAACACTTGATATCTTCATGCTCCTTGTCAAAGGATCCAGTTAAGGTTTTCAGTAAAGTTATATCAGAGGATAGATGTCAACGAGACTTTGAGTAGCACCCTTGAGATCGTCCTAAGACAAGTAAGAGTACTGATTCCTCAGAGTAAGATTTTACAAAGGGAATACAAAAAGAGAGAACTTGCCGTTCCCTTCTCTTTCTGGTCTGTATTTATCCTAACTAGGTATTGTGACTATGTTACAATGTGGTAACACTACTTGTAACTATGAGTAATTAGTTAAGTGATAGTCTAGTGATAGAAGCAATAAGAGTGATAAGTAGAGTCAGTGTCTAATAATAGGTTAGTCCGATGTTGTCCCATTTGGCACAAGTCCAAAAATAGAAAGGAGAAAAGATAGTCCAAGATTTCTCCAAAGAGTCCTGTTCATTCTGTGAGTCTATTGTCTTTTAAAGTTCTCAAACATTAATTGCATTATTGTATAATAATGTCCTCGTCTAACATTGCCAACATCTCATCTACTAGCCACTTATTATTAGACCATGGCTCATAATAATAGTAGTCCCACTCGATGTTTATAATATTCCATGGCTATTGAGACCATGAAAATCATTGAAGAATTGATGGAGATATAGCCAAATAAAGTTTGTAACACTAGTTGTTATCTTCCTATCTATAAACATTCTCATTGTACCACTATCCAAGAGTGCTTTCACTGTTACACTTTGATATATATCTAACTTTTCTACTCCAATATTTAATTATACTTCTCTTAACATTTTGAAGGTTTTCCTAACCTTCCTTTGCTTACTCCTCTCTTTTGCTGTGCTTTCTAGAACTTCTGCCTATACACCACCTTGCTGTGCCTTTACCTCTCTGGGCTGCACCACCACTTCCCAATTCTAGTATGGCTTTTTTGCTCCTATCTTGTACTTTGGACACAAGATTTTCTCTTTTTCTTTTTCTAATATCTTTTCTTCTACTATTGTATCCTTTTGTAAGACTCTAGCTGCAATGACTTAAGTCTACTCCAAGTCAGAGTTGACAAGGAGAACTCGATAGAGTTCCCATTGGATTTTCTATACTACTTATACATTTTACTTCAGTAGCTATGCTCTGTTCTCCCATGGTTCTCATGCTACTCCTGTCATGTGACTACCTTGTCACATGTTGTGACCTGTGACCATTTGTGACTCTGTGACTGTTACATGATACTTTCCTACACTTTACCTTAGTAATGATCTAACTAAATAAAACACAAGAAAACAAAAGGAAAAATAGAAAATAACTTAGCTGTTTTGCCCAGTTATAACACTCTTCTCTCACACTTTGTATATTTGACTTTACTTTCTCTTTCCTTTTCCCCTTCCTTGTTTCTCCACTTTCATACTTCTAGACACCTAGTACACCTTATATTCTCTAATTGTTTTCCAGAGATAAATCTTTGTTCTTGGTTCTTCTCTGTTTTAGTGCCTTTGTACTGGCACTCTCTATACTCCACAAATGTTACCACCTCCTACTTTGTTTTCCATTCTTTCTCTTCTAATACTATGCTTCTTAGAGGCATGTCCTATATGCTACAATATTCCTGCACTTTCCTCTATAGAAAGTACACTGGCTTTCTCTCTTCTTGTTGTGCCTTTTATGGCATGGTCACATGTGTTGCTATCTCCTTGACTCATCTTTCACTTTCTTTTTTTCTTCTAGGGTGCTCTTAGCATTGATACCTCTCTTTTTAATACTTGAAATATCTTACTACTTGTACTTCCTCCTCAACTATTTTCTACCTTCTTATTTCAACTCCACACTTCATTACTCTACTCAATAATACTTCAAACTTATTTTGGGGAATTGGTTTTCCCCTCTCCTTCTCCTTTTTTTATTCTTGCAGTTTTGGACTAGATGCCCAAACCTCTTGTAATTCCTACATATTCTTCTTCTTCTTCTTCTTCCTTCAAGTTCTTCTCTCAGTTTGGCAAGAGAGTATTTTTGTTTGAGCATAGTGCTCATCAAGTCATTGTATTGTTGTAAAGATATTATGTTACATCTCAGGGATATGAAATAAATGATTGATCTCACTAGTTATACTATGTCTACTAGGGTACAAGATCTTTATCTAGCTAGAGTTCTACTGCCCTACTAACTACTGTCCTAATAATAGGGTTAAACTATTACCCAATAAATAGAATCCCTAATCTAGATGGCCTCTTAAAGAGTAACTATTACTCCTTTGCATATACAAGTCATAATAGACTCTAGTATAAGGTTTATACTAAGAACAGTATACTACTCAATACTACTCAATTGTAAAATTAGGTCTTAGATGTAATACCTGAGCTTGATACTGTGCCTCTACCTGTAGTCTCTAACTAACTGCAAAGTTCCCTTAAGTCAAGGACCTGGCTATATATGGAAGTGACTAGTGATTGCAGTGATTACTAGTCAAGAGTCAATGAGATATAAGAATAAGAATAAGCAAGGTCCAAGGTGGACAGTGCTCTGGATGTAGAATTGAGTTCTAGTATAGTAACTTAGCCTAAGACAACTTAATCACTCTTCAAGTCTGAGTTGACAAGGAGAACTCAATGGAGTTCCCATTAGATTTTCTATACTACTTATACAACTACTATATGGTCTATGTACTGTTTTCCCACACCTATCATGTGACATCATCCTGTGACTTCCTATCATGTGACTATGACACTTGTGACACAATACTTTCCCACACTCCTTCCTATGTAGTAAGTCCAAAAGAAAAAGAAAAGAAATATAAATAATAACTTAGCCATTTTGCCAAGTTATGACACCTATGTTAAACACTTGATATTTTCATACTCCTTATTAGAGGGTTTAGTTAAGGTTTTCAGTAAAGTTATATTAGAGGAGAGATATCAACAAGACTTTGTGTTAAGACTCTAGACCTTACAGTTGATATACATTCAACTTGAAGCCTATATCTATTACTTGATATTATCACAAATGGTCACTTACTTATTTGTGATTGGTGCTTTAGAATCTTGAAAGGTTCAAAAATGCAAAGTTTAGACAGTGACAAAAGATATTGTTAAGTCTGAGGTTTAATCCTCAGACAGGGAGTCCTTATATATAGGATTGTAATAATCTGTGTACTAGGACAGATCATCACATGCTACTACCTATCGTTCTATATATGGTAATGCCTTTGTACTTAAAATAGTGATAAATTAACCATATGGAGGCTGTTCTTGATTCTAAGAAAAGGACAGATGACTATCTATGGGTAATTAATGAAGTCCATGTACAAACATTGAGGTCTTCATATCTCCACTAATATTAATCACCTTGAGGTTGTTCTAAACTCATTCTGAGCATTATAAAGAAGGCTTATGCTGAGCCTAGAACCAAAGCATCAATTGTGGCAGTTTCTGAGATATTAGCAATTTAATAAACGGTAACATAGTAGTTACCAGTTGACCTGCTTAATATCTCAGCTAATATTGATTGCCTCAAGACATGACTGGCATTGATAGAAGGGTCTTTTTGAGGGCTTTCTGTAGCCTTTAAGACTGTGAGAATCATCAAAGAATTGGTGGAGATATAACCAAATGAAGTTTATGACATTACCTCCTCTCTTAGTTCAAGCTTTGTTGAGAAGTTATCTTGTTTTTGGTATACTCTGAAGATATTCCTGCAGATTTTTGCCTGCATTTACAAAAATTTTCTTCAGGTTTCCATATGTCGTCTTCTTGAGTATATCCTTTCCATCTGACAAGGTATTCATTCATTCTTTCCATGCCTTTGTCATAAGTCCAGAATTTTTTCTACCTCCTATTCTTCCTGGCCCTATATTAAGGTTGGTGGTGGGGGAGTAGCTTTCTGGCCATGGATGGTGGATTTGGAGTACTGAGTTAACTTGCTTGCATAAAAGACTGGGTGCAGTGCTTAGTAGCAAGGTAGTATTCTAAGCCGGAACGTAACCAAGGACAACTTTTCTATTATTTTAGATGGTCCTTTGTACCAGAGTCATAATGCTCACTTCATAGTCTGGTAATCCTTCAAATTGAGTAGCACTTTGTTGCCAACTTTAAATGGGATACTTTGGACTTTCTTGTCGTAGTACTACTTCATTCTTTCTACTGCAAGAGTAAGAGCTGCTTTTGCCTACTCTAAGGCTTTATGTTTTTTATACATTAGGTCATTCAAGTTCCTTTGTGGCAACTCTTTGACTAATATTGGACCTGCTCTTAGATGTCTGCCATATTCAAGATAGAATGGACTTTTTTTAATTCCTTTGTATGCTTGATTATTGTATATGAATTCTGCACTTGGTAGCAAATCCAACCAATTACTAAGATTGTAATTGACATAGTACCTAAGATACTGCTCTAGAGCCTGGTTTACATGTTCCATTTGTTCATCTGTTTGTAGATGGTATACTGCTGACATAGTAGATGTCATGACTTGGCAAATCAGCTAAGTTATTATTTATATTTCTTTTCTTATTGGACTTATAACTATAAGGTGGAGTGTAGGAAAGTATTACATGACTTTGTCACAATGTCACAATGGGGTGTGTGACAGACAGTCACATATGGTCACATCACAAGTCACAGTCACAGAGTATCACATGACTAGAGTAACATGAGAACCATGGGAGAGCAAGCACATAGCCACAGTAGTAAAATGTATAAGTAGTAGAGAATTAAGTGAGAACTCTATCAAGTTCTTCTTGTCAAACACTGATAAAGGAGCAGTTGGCTTAATTCCAGCTTTGGAGTTAGCTAGTCTGACATTAGAACTTGATTCCATACTCTGAGCACTATCCACCTTGGATCCTGCTCAATCTTTACTCTCATTATTATTAACCCTCGGCTGGTAGTCATCGTGACTACTAGCCACCTCTATACATAGCCAGGCCCTTGGCTTAAGGGGACTTTGCAGTCAGTTAGGGACTGCAGGTAGAGACATAGTACCAAGCTCAGGTATTGTATTCGAGACCTGACCTCGTAATTGAGTGGTGCTCAGTAGAATACTTGTATCTCTTTTCTCAATATAAACCTTGTGCTGCAACTCCATTGTGAGTTGGTACACACAAAGGATTGACAGTTATCTCTTAAGAAGCCGTCTAGATTAGGGATCCCATCTGTTGGGTGATAGCCAAAGTATTATTAGGGCAGTAGTAAATAGGGAAGTAGGACTCTAGCTGGGTGAAGATCTTGCACCCCAGCAGACGTAGTTATCTAGCAAGACTCAACATTCAATCTATACCCTTTCTTGAGATGTCGTCACTATGTCTCAAAAACAATATAATCAACTCATGAGTGCTATGCTCAAAGAAAGGCGTGCCCTCACCAAATTAAGGGCAGAACTAGAAGGGAGAGAGGGGAAGCTTTGTAGATGTTGTAGGAAGTTCAGGCACCTGGCCCATAACTGCAGGAATGAGAGAAGAGAGAAAAAGGGAACAGCTGTTCCCCAAAATAAGTTTGAAGTATTGAGTAGTAGAATAATGTAGTATGGAGTTGAGGAGAGAGTGGTAAGAAGCATAAGGACAGTAGCTGTAAAGTGTTTCAAGTGTAGAGAGGAAGGGCACAAGTGTAAGGAGTGCCCTCTATGGGTAAAGAAGGAGAGAGCAGCACGCGTGACCAGCTTACAAAAGGTGCAGCAAGGGAGAAGGCTGGCATGTTCTGTCAGGAAAAAGGTGCAGGAAGAAGAGAGAAAGCTGAGGAGAGTTGAGGAGGATAAAGCAGCATGCCCTGCAAAGGGAAAGGCACAGCAGGAGTGGAGAAGGAGTTCGTGAGAGACATTGAGGAAGAGAGCTAAGTGGTATTGTGGACCGACAGTGCCACAAGATACAGAATTGTGGGAGTTGGGATAGTGCGGTCAAGGGACTGTCATCATGTATTTGAAGTACCCAAGATATGGCAGTGGAGGATGCTATGCAGAAGACGATTGGGGACAAGGGGTAGTTCCCTATTGGAGAAGAGAGAAGATAAGTTGGTGTGGATACAAAGGAAAAGAGGAGCAGAGTGGCATGCGAGCAAGAGACTCAAAAAGTGCAGCAAAGAAAGAGGAAGTGGTATGGCCTAGAGAGGCAAAAGCACAGTAGAGCAGCATACGACCAGAAGAGTTGGAACGCACAGCAAGAGAAGAGGGTAGTCAAAGAGAGGTCAGGAGAACCTTCAAGATATTGAGAGAAATATGATTGAACATAGGAGTAGAGAAGATAGATATGCATGAAGGCATAATGATAAAAGCACTCTTAAATAGTAGTGCAACAGGGATATTCATGGATAGACAGACAGCAGCAAAACACGGGTTTAAGCTGCAGAAGCTAGAAAGACTATTAGCTGTCAGAAATGTAGACGGCACTAGTAATAGCAGAGGAGCTATTACGTACCAAGTAGAGTACAACATTTACTATAAGGGCCATATGGAAAGAATGAGAATAGACATTTGCAATTTAGGGAAAACAGAGGTGATACTGGGCATGCTATGGCTAGTGGCCCATAACCCAGAGATAAATTGAGAAACCGGGAAGGTTAAAATGATGAGGTGCCTATCCTTGTGTGATGGTGTAAAAGGAAAAGAGAAAGAACAAAAGAAGGTGAAAAGAGTAGCAACAGAGGAAGAGGAAAAAATCATCTGGTGGGCAGTAGATGACAAGGAAGATTGGGGAAGAGAGGAAGAAATCGAGGAGAACTACAGGAAAATTGAAGAGATGGTCCCAAAGAAGTTTTTGAAGTAGAGAAAAGTGTTTGGGAAGGTGGAGTTGGAAAGAATGCTAACAAGAAAGATTTGGGATCACACTATAGATCTTAAGGAGATGTTTAAACCACGTAAGGGAAATATTTACCCTCTGTCCAAGAATGAGAGAGAGAAAGTTCAAAACTTCATGGAAGATCAGCTGAGAAAAGAATATATTAGACCCTCGAAATCACCACAGACATCACCAGTTTTCTTTGTAGGCAGAAAGGATAGTAGCAAGAGGATGGTAATGGACTACTGTAACCTAAACAGCCAAACTATAAAGAACAACTACCTGTTGCCGTTAATTACAGAGTTAATCAATAACATGAGGAGTAAGAAAGTATTTACAAAGATGGATCTAAGGTGGGGGTTCAATAACGTGAGGATAAAGGAAAAGGATGAGTGGAAGGGAGCATTTACAACACATATAGGTGTCATGACTTGGCAGAAACAGCTAAGTCATTATTTAATATTCTTTTCTTTTTCTTTTATTTTATTTTTCTTATCGATGGACGTGCAAGATAAAAGTAACTCATAAGGAAGCACAAGACTTTGGTACAGGGTTAGGGTTAGCCATTTGTATAAGTAGTGTAAGAAATCTAATGGGAACTCTATCGAGTTCTCTTTGTCAAACACTGAACAAAGAGACAGTTGGCTTAATTCCAGTCATCAGACTCTAGCTACTGACAATAGGTTCCTTTGAGCCCACAGTAATGTTCTTCAGCATGACAAATTTGCCAGCTACATTTCAGGCAATGATGAATGTAATCCTGAGAGATTTAATTAACAAAGAAAAAGTTGCTGTATTTGTAGATGATATATTAGTAGGAACCAAGATAGAAAAAGGACATGACGAGATTATAGAAGAAATATTGAGAAGGTTGGAAGAGAACAACTTGTACATCAAGCCAGAGAAGTGTGTGTGGAAGACGAGAAAGATAGGGTTCTTGGGCATAGTTATTGGGCCCAACGGAATAGAGATGAAAGAAGAGAAAGTAGAGGGAGTGCTTAATTGGCTGCAGCCAAAGAACATAAAGGATGTTAGGAAATTTTTGGGCCTTGCAAACTACTATAGGAGGTTCATTAAAGACTTTGCATGAGTAACTAGACTAATGAATATGCTTATGCAGAAGGATGAAAAATGGTGGTGGGAGGAGGCACAACAAAAGGCATTCAATAAGTTGAAACAGGTCTTTATGACAAAACCAGTGTTAGCAGCATCTGACTTAGACAAAGAATTTCAGGTAGAGGCTGACGCCTCAAATTACGCTACTGGAGGAGTATTGTCAATGAAGTGCTCAGACGAGAAGTGGAGACCAGTCGCTTTTATTTCCAAGTCTCTTAGTGATACAGAACATAACTACGAGATACACAACAAGGAGATGCTAGCAGTCATCAGATGTTTAGAAGCATGGAGACATTTCCTGGAAGGAGCGGTAAAGAAATTCGAGATTTGGACAGACCACAAAAACCTCAAGCACTTTATGAAGGCACAGAAATTAAATAGAAGACAAGCAAGATGGGCCTTGTACCTATCAAGATTTGATTTCGTGTTGAAGCATGTTCTAGGAAGTAAGATGGGGAAAGCAGATAGTCTCAGCAGGAGACCAGACTGGGAAGTTGGAGTAGAAAGAGACAACAAGGACAAGACATTGGTAAAGCCAGAATGGCTGAAAGTGAGAAGAGCAGAGATGGTAGAAATAATAGTAGATGGGGTAGATCTACTAGAGGAAGTAAGGAAGTCAAAGGTAAAAGATGACGAGGTAGTGAAAGTGATGGAAGAAATGAAACAGGCAGGAGTAAAGATATTGAGAGATGAAGAATAGAGAGAAGTAGACAGCATAATGTACAAAGAAGGGAAAGTGTACATGTACATGCCAAAAGATGAAAGGCTGAGGGCAGAGATTGTCTGACTGTACTATGATATGCCAGTCAGAGGATATGGAGGGCAGTGGAAGATGGTAGAATTGGTCACCTGTAACTTTTGATGGCCAGGAGTAACCAAAGAAGTGAAGCGGTACGTGGAGAGGTGCAATGCTTGCCAGCAAAATAAGAATTGCACAGAACAACCAGCCAGCAAATTAATGCCCAACTCAATTCCAGAGAAACCTTAGACACATATATCAGCAGATTTCATCACTAAACTGCCCTTAGCTCAGGGATACGACTCAATCTTAGTAGTAGTCAACCAATTGACAAAAATGGTACATTTCATACCTACTACAGAGAAAACGTTAGCAGAAGGACTAGCTAGGTTATTCAGAGATAATGTGTGGAAGTTACATAGTTTACCCAAAAGTATCATATCAGATAGGGAACCACAATTCGCAGCAGGGTTAATGTGGGAGTTAAATGAGATGTTGGAGATCAAAAGTAAATTGTCAACAGCATTTCACCCTCAGACAGATAAACAAACTAAGAGAATTAACCAGGAGTTGGAACAATACCTAAGAATGTTCATTGATTATAGGCAAGAGCAGTGGCCAGAATAGTTAGAAACAGCAGAGTTTGCATATAACAATAAAACACACTCAAGTACCAGAACATCACCTTTTAAAGCAAATTACAGGCAAGATCCTAGAATGGGGTTTGAAGGAAGGAAGAAAGGAAAATATGTGGGAGTAGAAAAATTTGTGGAGAAAATGAAGAAAATACAAGAAGAGGCAAAAGCGGCGCTAAGAAAAGCACAGAAAGATATGAGGAAGTATACAGACAAGAAGAGATCAGACACAGATGAGTATAAAATAGGAGACTTGGTCATGCTCAGTACCAAGGATCTGAAATATCAGATGGTTGGAAGGAGGACAGAAAAGTTGACAGAGAGATTTGTCAGTCCTTACAAAGTCAAGAAAATAATATCATCGAACATGGTCAAATTAGAACTACCTAGCATAGTAAAAATACACCTAGTAGTTAATGTTAGTAGAGTACAATGATATGTAGGACAGGTAGAAGGACAAAGAAAGGAGCAACTGGCTCTAGTCATAATCGAAGGGGAAGAAGAATAGGAGGTAGAATAAATACTAAATAAGAGGAAGGTTAGAGGGAAAGATAAGTATTTAGTACATTGGAAAGGATTTACGGTGGAGTCAGATACCTAGGAAGGAAGGGAGAATTTAGAGAATGCAAAAGAAGCAATTGAAGAATTTGAGAAAGAGTATCGGCAAGACATAGAAGATGTAGCACAGTAAGAGCACAAAGAGAGAACATTTCGACAGGGAGAATTGCTAGGAAGATTCACGGCAAAGAAACTGTATGGGTGGTCAGACAAGCGATATGACCAAGAGTATTGGGGGAGAATGGAGAAGAACTGGAGACGATAGAAGGGCAAGAAACCCATAAAAAGGAAAACAATGAAGACGATTCTGGAGAAAGAAGAAATCAAGGAGGAAAAATCAGGAGTTAGAGAATGGACAGAAGAAGACGACGATGAGATAGGCAATATGGTCGATCCATATTATGAGCTATAGGAAAATTCCTTGGGACAAGGAAACTTAAGAGAGAGGTAGTATCATGACTTGGCAAATCAGCTAAGTCATTATTTATATTTCTTTTCTTTTCTTTTCTTATTGGACTTACAACTACAAGATGGAGCACAGGAAAGTATCATGTGACTTTGTCACAATGTCACAATGGTGTGATGGATGGTCACAGATGGTTACATCATAAGTCACAGTCACAGAGTGTCACATGACTAGAGTAACATAAGGACCATGGGAGAGCAAGCACATAGCCACAGTAGTAAAATGTATAAGTAGTAGAGAATTAAGTGAAAACTCTATCAAGTTCTTCTTGTCAAATACTGATAAAGGAGCAGTTGGCTTAATTCCAGCTTTGGAGTTAGCTAGTCTGACAGTAGATTCTATTCCTAAAATTTTGCACTATTCTTGAAATAGCTTGGCTAAGTATTGTACTCCTCTATCTGAAATAATTTATAGGGGTAGTCTATGCAATGGATAAACCTTGTCATAAAGTAACTGCACCATATCCTTAGATGAAAACCAATTATTAATAGAAATGAAATAAGCTCTTTTGGTGAGCCTATCGACAATTACACAGATAGTATTATAACTATTTGACTTTGGCAATTGGGCGATTAAGTCCATTGATATTATTTCCCAAGGCCCGTTAGGCACCTTGTTAGACACAAGTGGTCCAAAAGGTTACTGTGGGCAATTTTTTATCTGCTGACACATATCACAACCTATAATGTATTTCTTGACAAATGTAGTCATCCCAGGCCACTAGTAATTTCTGGAGACCAACTCATAGGTCTTCTACTGACCTAGGTGTCTGGTAGATGGCAAATTGTGGTGCATCTGAACAATCTATTGTCGCAAAGTGTCATTCATGCTATGAGGGATATAGATTTTCTCTCTGTACAGGAGTAGTTTATTCTCATAGTTCCAGTCTTGCAAGGATTTTTTGAATTCTCTAGGACCAGACTTAAGTAATGACTTGTAGTCTTTTGTGACTTCATCTGATAAGAGTGTAGCTTTGACCTTCTTTAGGATTATCTCGTCATTTATTGGTGATTCATAAGTAGCCTCTAATGTGTTAATAGCAAAGAACTCAGGCTTTAGCAACACCTAGTTTATATTATCAAGGTCTATCCCCATCTCATGATCTACTCATCTAGACAAGGGATCTTCTGCTTGCATCATCTTTCCTAGTTTATAATAGAGTACAAAGTCAAAACAAGTCATGAATAATGCTTATCTTGCTTGTCTCCTGGTCAGCTTTTGAGCTGTCCTGAAATATGTAAGATTCTGATGATCCAACCAGATCTCAATTTTATGTGAATGTCCTTCTAAATGATGTCTATATTTCTCTAGTTTCCAAATTACTACAAGTAGCTCTTTGTTGTAGATTTCATAGTTTCTTTCATAGATATCTAATGACTTGGAGAAGAATGTCACTAGGTACCACAGATTGGTTTGCATATCCTTTTGTGATAAGATTGTACCTATTACAAAGTTGCTAGCATCAGTGGATAACTTAAAGAGATCTTTGTCATTTGGTATTCTCAGGATTGGAGCCATGGTAAAGGCCTTTTTTAGCACCTCAAAAGCATTTTGTTGCTCAATGCCCCAATTTCAGGTACAATCCTTTTTGGTCAAGTTGGAGAGTGGTTTTGACATCTTGGCAAAGTTCTCAATGAACCTACAATAGAAATTTGCAAAGCCTAAGAATGCTTGTACTTGTTTGACTTTTGTTGGTACTGGTCACTCTAGAACTCCTAAAAGTTTCTCTTCATCTATCTGTACTTTATTTTCCAATATTATTATGCCCAAATATTTGATGTTACTTTGTTCAAAGAAACATTTTTTTGCTTTAGCATAGAGATCATTAAATTGAAGTCTTTTCAGTACTTCTTTGACCAGTCACCTATGTTCTTTTAAACATGTCCCAAATATTAAAATGTTGTCTAAATACACCATTACTAATCTAATGTAAATCAAATCTCTAAGTATATCGTTTATTATACTTTGGAATGTCGCTGGTACATTGGAGAACCCAAAATACATAACAGTTGCCTCAAAGAGACCTTGTCTTATAATAAACACCATTTTCTATTTATCCCCTTCTCTGATGTGAACATTGTTATATCCTTACCTCAAATCAATTTTGGTAAAGATAGAGGCTTTGCTGAGTGATTCAATCAAGTTGGCTATTTTAGGAATTGGATAGCAATTTTTGATGGTAATTGCATTGAGGGCTTTATAGTCTATGACAGGTCATAAGCTTCCATTGTGTTTCTTTACAAAGAAGAATAGAGCTGCTATTAGGTTAGTAGATGGATGGATGTAACCTTTTCTAAGTTCCTTATTGATCTATGTATTAAGAGAGTTTCTTTCTACTAAAGATAGTAGATAGACCTTTGTTAGCTTGGGAAGCGATGTGTGAGAGAAAAGTGACTCATAAGGAAGCACAGAATAAAAAAGAAGGGTTAGGGTTACTCTTCATGTATAAATAGTGTACAGAATCTAACAGGGACTCTATCAAATTCTCTTTATCAATCACTAAACAAAGAGCAGTTGGCTTTATTCCGGCTTGGAGTTTAGCTTTCTTATACTGGAAGGCTTATGTACCAGAATGGTTACATAAGTATAGGAATGTGTTTTCAAAGCATAAATCAGAGAGAATGCCATTACAAAAACCATATAACCATACTATTGACTTTATGGAAGGCACAAACATTGATAAGAAAATAAAAGAAAAGAAAAAGAAAAGAAAAGAAAAAGAAAAGAAAAATAATAATCAGAAACTAAATGGAAAGAAAATGAAAAGAAATATTAAATAATGACTTAGCCATTTTGCCAAGTCATGACATCTAGGTCTTTGTGTCTTCACAATCTGAGTCCCTATACTGGTCTCAATTATTGAGTATAGTTGCAATTATCATCACCTGTTGATGACTGCCTAGGTCAGTTATGTTTTCCCAGCTAAAAATATGGTTGCTGGGGTCCTCATCTCCTATGTTGTCCAATGAGAGGAATCTACTGACATCTATTTCAACGTGAAGCTTATTAGCTCCTGCTTCTACATCTCGTATTTTATGGACTTTACTAGTGCATGTATCTAGGCACCTAGTGAACTCCCATTGACCTTTTCACCAATCAATATTTGGATTATGCTTGTATAAGTACAAGTAGCCAATCATTATCTTCTTATTCTCTAGGTTGGTGACAAAGAGATATTGGGTCATCTTGTGAGATCTAATTTCTATATAAGCTCGGACATACTCTGTTATTTGTTCTGCCTTGTTGGGAGTACTATCTGTATTGATTACACAATACAGATTTGCTAGTTTATGCATTACCAGGTTATTATTTTCCATAACAACTCTGTCAACAAAGTTTATGATAGCTCCCAAATCAACTAAAGCCTTGGTCTGTACTTTTTTGCCATGTAACTGGAATTTTAAAGGAGGTAGTCTTGTTGCACACTATATTATTACAAGATTCCAGTACTACTTCTGACTTTTGTGAGCTAATTAAGGGTATACTATCCTCTGACTGTAAATCACAAATGTTATACTCTATAGTCCCAAGGGAAAATCCAATTTGGGAGTCCTCTTTCCCTTCTCACTTGGAGGAATAGGATCAGGGATTTCCTTAATTGACATACTATTAACATTAATGTCCTCAAGAGAGGATTCTGGGTCATCACTATCTTTCTCCAATAGCTTCATTAGCCATGCTCTAAACGACTAATTTTTATTTTTGCTTGGACCCAGTAAAGATAGTTTCTGAGAAGAGGTCTTATGAGGGCGTTTGTCCTCATTTCCAGGCTTGTCGTAACAGTCTGTAGTATTATGTGATTTTGCCTTATTTTTCCAGTGTATATCTGGCAGTATCGCAAGTTTTTCTCTTTCTTTTTCTGAATCTCATCTATTTTTATTACATCTGGGTCCTTCTTTCCTCCACTTTTCTCTCCATTTGCCTTTGGACCAAATATTGCACCCTGGTATTATCACTAAGTCTTGACAACTCAAGGATCACCCAAGATGAGTGTTCAGAAAGAACTTGATAGAGTTCTTTGTTGGATTGTCTACCTACTTATACTACTTTTACAAGTGGCTATACACTATTAGTTCATGACCACATGTCCTTCTGGAATGTTCTATGATCATGTGTCCTTGTCATGTGATATGATTGCCTTAATTCCTACATTATTTATATCTTGATCCTGTTATATAACTTGATGTTAGAGATCAACTGTTCAAACATGCAGGAAACTCTTTCCTCTCTGGGACTCTCATAACACCTGGGCCTTGTCTGGATATAAGACCTTATATACTTGCATCAACAATTTTAGATAGTCATCTCATGTCTTAGGAGATTGATTTGTTATTTCATATATGATGAGCACATTTTGTAGCTTGTTAGGGGTGACTTCTTTCATTTTGTCAATATAAACTTTGTCACTATAATTGACAATTCTTGCCAATGTTCTGTATCATTCTACGTACTTGACAAAGTTCTTCTTTGCTAGGTCCTTGTTGACCTAGAGTGCCGTTAATTCCTTCTTTGCTCCCTTCTTGTTATCTCTTTGTCTGTAATAATTTTTGAGTTCCTAGGCAAAGTCGCCCTAGGATCCAACACCTTGTCCTGCTTGCACCTTATCATAATATAACTTCATATATGTGCTGGTGGGAGCACATAATCTAGTGAGAGTACACAAGATTTTCTAATTGTCTACAATAATACCGGACACTGAACAATATAGAGAAATCTGGCTCAACCAATCATGCAAGTGCATCTTGTTTTCAGAGCCTATAAATGTTGGCAACTCTAGTACCTTGGCCTTTAAGGTGACATTTCCTCTAGGGAGCCTTGTCAGCTCTTCCCAGAGATAGATAACTTCTGCCTCCAAGATGACAATTCTATTGTATGTAGTGGTCAAGGATTATAGTAGTTGATTGCTCTATTGAGCACCTGATCCACATAGTTCTTGAGGGTATGAGTAGTACCCCAATATATATTTTTATCACAAATAGTCACTTACTTATTTGTGATTGGTGCTTTAGAATCTTGAAAGGTTCAAAAATGCAAAGTTTAGACAGTGACAAAAGATGTTGTTAAGTCTAAGGTCTAATCCTCAGACTATGAGTTCTTATATACAGGAAAGTAATGGTCTGTGCACTAGTACAGATCATCATCTGACTACTACCTATTGTTCTATATATGGTAGTGTCTTTGTGCTAAAATAATGATAACCTAACCATATGGAGGCTGTCCTTTGTTCTAAGAAAAGGACAGATGACTATCTATGGGTAATTAAT
>Ga0153971_1000009_pt1 | contig 23660 bp, 21 predicted proteins | sample TSGA055MetaG_FD_104686 | JGI IMG/M metagenome (GOLD analysis project Ga0153971, IMG submission 104686) | Attine ant fungus gardens microbial communities from Georgia, USA - TSGA055 MetaG | ecosystem: Host-associated > Fungi > Mycelium > Unclassified | place: USA: Georgia, George L Smith State... | reverse complement strand
CAATTTATCTATCTACAGTCATTTCTTCCAAGAATAAAAAATGAGCTAACGTTTGTTCTTATGTGGGTCGGTGACCTCTGATAGGGGATCAAAGCAAGATCGATGACTAACTCTCAACTCTCGCACAAGTTGTATGGCTTATTATCAAATATGTGATAAATATGAAGTATTTCGTATTTATCCCGGAGAAATATCCCGATCCCATCTTCCCTCCGTTCTTTTTAACGTGAAAGAAGAATATTTCTTCTTTCGTATCGATCCTTTGTCTATTCACTCATGGGCGATAATTATTGTTTTTCCCTATCAGATTTTAGTTTTCAACTAACACAGTTTTGCAGATTGGTTCGGTAGATCCCACGTTATTCGAGTTGTAACGAACGGGCCATAACCATTAAAATGGTTCGGTGTAAATGGAATAGATCGAGATCTATCTCGAGATTTATTGTATGTTTTATCTTGATACTAAGATCTTGTCCATTTGAACAACTCTGGGCAGGGTATTTGATCGGAGAGTCGTTGTTTAAAATGATCAAGGTTGTGGCTGTGTCGACAAGTTCGACCCTATTCGCTTATCATATATTCAGATTCGATGAATCTAGACCATTTGAACTTGTATCCTTCCTTCTCGTATTAGAAGGTATAGGGTTTTCCAATCTGGAAAATTTTGTTATCTTACATGCACGGTTAGGATACAATCAAGTTCTTTGTTATATTATTATGCAGGTTATGGGACAAAGATACAAATTTAAAGGCTCATCTACCGACGGAGATAGTGAACATTTGATGAATCAAATATAAATTTGATTGTTGTCTTTCAGTTAATTCGTTTGAAAGTTTAGGTCAAGCGAACGAACAGAATTGGTAGGCGTCAATCGATCCGTGGAACGTATCAAATCTTTCACGTATAAGTTCGTTATGAGATGAGCCCACTCATCTCACAATGATATAAAATAATTTCGGACAGATCTATTGCCGAGTAGATATCTATTTGTAACGGGGCAGAAAGCAGCTTATTTTGGGTCGCTGTCCAAATAATTTCTGGACAAGGGGGAATAGTTTCTTTCGTCCCAACCCAACAGACTTCTTTATTCTATTGTTTGTTCCAGAACGCATTCCATGAAATATGTGTATTCTATAAAATAGTGGGGTAGATTCAAGCAAACGTTGGTCCAGATGTAGATCTAATATGCATAGCCGGTAGATTGCATTTTTGTGATATGTTACCAGAACGGAACTAGAAGCAAGGAAGAGTGTTTGTCCCAATATGAAAATATTGGGTCTCAAAAACCATGTGATGATCTTAGGTGAAGAAAGAGAACGAACCAAAGGTTCGCCTTTAGCTAGGATGGATCAACTCCAGAGAATTTATCTGCCCAGGATATTTGGAATATCCGTCGTACTTGCCACTTCTATGGTTCAAAAATAGGCTCGATTTACCGCACATAACTTATTGTAGAGAATCCTAGTTGATCAAGATCTTCGCCCCGATATTTAGCAAAGGGATAGATACATCCGGGATTTTCGATTGAACGGAAATTTTGTTCAACCCCAACGGAATGCGTTGCGTTTGGATGGAGCTAAAAGTCACATGTCCGATCGATACTTTGACTGCTCTATGGATTGCTTGGAACATATGATATTCGAGAGAACTCTCGAATTTTTCGAAGAACTAGCGATAAAAAAAAAATAAAATAGTTTATAGGTTTGATCATCTGGTATCGGATCAATCTCGATCGATCCAAAATACTAATATGCCTGCTCTGGTCCAACGTTCCCATCCATCCATCCATCGATCTCGATAAGGACATGAGATTGATATGATCTGAAAGACTTTTCAAGGCCAAGTCATAGGGACGGACTATGAGGGGATATATATAAATAGTATCACTTAGTGGAATGTATAGGGCTATACGGGCTCGAACCGTAGACCTTCTCGGTAGAACAGATCAAAGTTCTTATTATCAAAATAATTTGAACTGTTCCAAGAACCCAACATGCATTTTCTCGCATTGGGCTCTTTCATTAACTGATGGAAAGATCGGTTAGTCTGCCATTCTCCTCTTTCCGGTAAGATACTAATATGGCTCCGTGTGCTCCAAATTCTTACCCTTCGGAAGCAATCCCAAAGTTATTCAAAAGGTTTCTTTGACGTAGGTCTGCCTTGCTCGGGCATAGATTGACTCAAATAGAGTCTCTTCTATCGCTCCAAAAGTAAAATATGACACTTCATACACCTAAAAGTTCATAGAGCGAAAAGAATCTATTTTGAGGTCCCCGTATTATACTCATTATGCCTGGCATTGAACGGAGCTGGGATTGACCATATCAATTAGATCCATAATTCGAATCAGATCGAACTTCATCTTTGTCATGCTATTGTTCCCCAGAGAAACAAATTTATAGAGTAAGACTATTTCACATAGAATCTATTTCGTGGATCGGACGAATCGATAAACTCTCCCGAAAACCATTGGCGCACGTGTAAACGAGGTGCTCTACCTTGCTGAGCTATAGCCCTTCCTTGCCAGTCTTGGTGATACACTACTATACTAACCAGATGGATCACTTTATGTCAAGGTAGATATTTCATGATCCAATACTATGATCCAATACTATGATCCAATACGTTCCAATAAGTTCGATCTGTGCCAGGGACACATACATTGTCTATACATTTAATTCGATTTCGATTTAGAATCGTTTATAAATCCAACTCTACCTATGAGAATAAATGACCCACTTAACTCAGTGGTTAGAGTATCGCTTTCATACGGCGAGAGTCATTGGTTCAAATCCAATAGTAGGTAAACTTATTAGATGCCATCGAGTTTTCAATGGTATCTAATAAGTTTTACTCCACGTGTTTGGATCGAGGCGGAACATTGAATCATTTTTCAGATCATTATAGAAAATGTTAATTAGAGACGGGGGGGCTAGCATTGATAGCCTCTAATCGTGTTCTAGCCCTTTTCAGAGCTACATCAGCCTCAATTGCTTGTCTTTTGCCTTCGGCTCGAGCTAAGTCAGCTTTAGCTATTCGAAAATTTTCCTGGGCTTCTTGGGGATCGATGTCAACATCTCTCTCTGCATTATTTACCAATATAGTGATTCTATCACTGTCTATCTTGGCGAAACCGCCCATCATAGCCATAGTGGACCACTGCCCATTGAGACGTATTTTCATAACTCCTATATCTACAGCTGCCACAAGTGAAGCATGATTGGGTAATACGCCAATTTGACCACTATTAGTAGATAGAATTATTTCTTTAACTTCTGAATCCCAAATGACTCGATTAGGAGACAGTACACGAAGATTTAGGGTCATTTTCAGAATTAACTTTCCATGTTGGAGTTTATAGCCTTCGCGGTAGCTTCATCAATATTACCCACCAAATAAAAAGACTGTTCGATAATACCATCTAATTCTCCAGAAAGGATCATTTGAAAACCTCTAATTGTTTCCATGAGACCCACATATTTGCCCGGGGAACCTGTGAATACCTCTGCTACGAAAAAGGGTTGTGATAGGAAACGTTCAATTTTTCTTGCTCTTGCCACGATTAAACGATCTTCCTCTGATAATTCATCCAGTCCAGGAATAGCTATAATGTCTTGAAGTTCCTTATAACGTTGTAAAGTTTGCTTAACCCCTTGTGCAGTTTCGTAATGTTCTTCGCCTACGATCCAAGGTTGGAGCATAGTCGATGTTGAATCTAAAGGATCCACTGCTGGATAGATACCCTTCGCAGCTAATCCTCTCGATAGTACGGTAGTAGCATCTGAATGTGCAAATGTCGTAGCAGGAGCAGGGTCGGTCAAGTCGTCAGCAGGTACATAAACTGCTTGAATCGAGGTTATGGATCCCTTTTTTGTGGAAGTAATTCTCTCTTGCAAAGAACCCATTTCCGTGCTAAGAGTTGGCTGATAACCCACGGCGGAAGGCATTCTGCCTAATAGGGCGGATACCTCTGATCCCGCTTGGACAAAACGGAAGATGTTATCAATAAATAATAGTACGTCTTGCTCATTGACATCTCGGAAATATTCGGCCATGGTTAGAGCAGTTAAACCGACTCTCATGCGAGCTCCCGGTGGTTCATTCATCTGACCATAGACCAGAGCCACTTTTGATTCTGATATTTTTTGTTCATCAATTACTCCCGATTCTTTCATTTCCATGTAAAGATCATTCCCTTCACGGGTACGTTCTCCTACTCCTCCAAATACAGATACCCCTCCATGAGCCTTAGCAATGTTGTTGATCAACTCCATAATGAGTACTGTTTTACCCACTCCAGCTCCTCCAAATAAACCAATTTTTCCCCCACGGCGGTAAGGAGCCAAAAGATCTACTACTTTAATGCCTGTTTCGAAGATGGATAATTTTGTATCCAACTCTGTAAAGGCGGGAGCAGGTCTATGAATAGCAGATGTTATGCCAGCATCCACAGGACCCAAATTATCGACAGGTTCTCCAAGAACATTGAAAATTCGTCCGAGAGTAGCTCCACCAACTGGAACACTTAGAGGAGCTCCCGTGTCAATCACTCTCATTCCTCTCGTCAAACCATCTGTAGCACTCATAGCTACAGCTCTAACCTTATGATTTCCTAATAATTGTTGTACCTCACAAGTAACCTGAATTTCTTGACCGGCTGTACCTTGACCCTTAACTGTCAATGAATTGTAAATATTAGGCATATTACCTGGAGGAAAAGAGACATCCAGTACTGGGCCAATGATTTGAGCAATACGTCCCACATTTTTTTCTACACGTGCGGAAACCCCAAGAACAAGAGGATTTTTTCTCATACAAAAATGGAAATTATTTTCATGAATAATATATAAATATGATTTTGCCAATATCATCAATAAAAAAAAATGTTCCATATTGGGTCGATCAGACCAGTAAATAAGAAATGGAAGTTACCACCTTGGTAAAATCCAACTTTATTGAAAAGTTTAAATTCATCCATATTTGGAATATGAAGTAGGTAGATGGATATGAATAAGGATCATGAGGAAGTCTTCGATTTATCTATAACTAGAACCAATTTCTCCATAACTAAAACCGAAAATACTTCAAAATTATGTCCAGATCATCTGTGAAATATGAAACTTGATATTCATGACCTTTCTCTCATTGATCATTATCTCTTCTCTTCATACGCACATCTGTATATGTATTTTCGGACAATTCGCACCATTATGGTCAAAGGTCAATTCGGTTCCTTGATTTCATTCATGAACTAGTTTAACCACTGAAAGGTTCTCGGGTCAATCCATGGAGGAAGAACTTCAAGAGCAAAGATTGGGTTGCGTCATACATAAAGAACATTATACAATGAGAGTGTATCTAGCACCCCAATAACGGACGACTTTTTGTAGGATATTTCTTTCAAAATTGATTGTTTACGTTCGGTCCATGTCGAGCAGACCTCGTCCTTGCGAGAAATAATTATTAATAAAGGAGGGACTTATGTCACCAAAAACAGAGACTAAAGCTAGTGTCGGATTCAAAGCTGGTGTTAAAGATTACAGATTAACTTATTATACTCCTGAATATCAGACCAAGGATACAGATATCTTGGCAGCATTCCGAGTAACTCCTCAACCCGGGGTGCCACCTGAAGAAGCGGGAGCAGCAGTAGCTGCTGAATCTTCCACCGGTACATGGACCACTGTTTGGACCGATGGACTTACTAGTCTCGATCGTTACAAGGGGCGATGCTATGATATCGAGCCCGTTCCTGGAGAGGAGACTCAATTTATTGCCTATGTAGCTTACCCCTTAGACCTTTTCGAAGAAGGTTCTGTTACTAACTTGTTCACTTCCATTGTAGGTAATGTATTTGGATTCAAGGCCCTACGGGCTCTACGTTTGGAAGATTTGCGGATTCCCCCTGCTTATTCCAAAACTTTTCAGGGTCCACCTCATGGTATCCAGGTTGAAAGAGATAAATTGAACAAATATGGTCGTCCTTTATTGGGATGTACTATCAAACCAAAATTGGGTCTATCAGCCAAAAACTATGGTAGAGCAGTTTACGAATGTCTCCGTGGTGGACTCGATTTTACTAAGGATGATGAGAACGTAAATTCCCAACCATTCATGCGCTGGAGAGATCGTTTTGTCTTTTGTGCGGAAGCAATTTATAAGGCTCAGGCTGAGACGGGTGAAATTAAGGGACATTATTTGAATGCTACTGCAGGTACATGTGAAGAAATGATGAAAAGGGCAATATTTGCAAGAGAATTGGGAGTTCCTATCGTTATGCATGACTATCTGACGGGAGGTTTTACCGCAAATACTTCTTTGGCTCATTATTGCCGAGACAACGGCCTACTTCTTCACATTCACCGCGCGATGCATGCAGTTATTGACAGACAAAGAATTCATGGTATGCATTTCCGGGTACTGGCTAAAGCATTGCGTATGTCCGGTGGAGATCATATTCACGCCGGTACTGTAGTAGGTAAACTTGAAGGGGAACGAGACGTAACTTTAGGGTTTGTTGATCTACTGCGTGATGATTTTATCGAAAAAGATCGAAGTCGTGGTATTTACTTCACTCAAGATTGGGTATCTATGCCAGGTGTTCTGCCCGTAGCTTCAGGAGGTATTCACGTTTGGCATATGCCTGCTCTGACCGAGATCTTTGGGGATGATTCCGTACTACAGTTTGGTGGGGGAACTTTGGGACATCCTTGGGGAAATGCACCTGGTGCAGTAGCTAATCGGGTTGCTCTAGAAGCTTGTGTACAAGCTCGTAATGAAGGACGTGATCTTGCTCGTGAAGGTAATGAAGTGATCCGTGAAGCTTCTAAATGGAGTCCTGAACTAGCTGCTGCTTGTGAAATATGGAAGGAGATCAAATTTGAATTTGATGCGATTGATGTCTTGTAATCCAGTGACTTTCGTTCTACCAATCGGACTCGGCCCAATCTTTTACTACTACCCCAAATATTAGTCCAAATCGTAAGCGGAGATATGGGATTTCAGATATCAATATATGGAAATTCCCTATTTTTATATCTATATAAAAATATCTATGTAGATATTGATATATAGATATTTCCAAGGTTAAATAACTCTGTTTGAGATATTTAACCTTGGAAATTTTTTTGGGTCAAGCATTCGATAACGAATCCTATTCATCCTTTACAATGATCTTATAGATCATTCGATAGGGTTGGTAGCTCAGTGGATCAGAGCTCATGGTTCCGGACCGTGAAGTCAAGGGTTCAAATCCCTTCTAGCCCAAAAGATGTTGTATTTGAAATTAAAATTCCTTTCCATCGCGGTATAGGAGAGAATCTTTCTTTATAATAGAATAAAGTATTCTATCATAATCCCGGATCGATACTTCAGATTCCTAATCAATAATGAATGGAAATGATTTCTCAATGATTCATTCCACTATTGATTAATAATTTTCATCATTGTATTTATACTTATACGACTTCTCTTCATACAAAATAAGATAGGAAAAGTAACAAATTTCACCTTTATATGGAAGGAAAACTCTATGTCTATAAAGGAGTGGTTCGAAGACAAGCGTAAAATAACTGCATTACTAAAAAATTCGGTCGAAAGGGATAGTAAGGATGCCAATGAGACGGAGAAAAACAAGAATAAAAGTATTGATTACGCTAAAATTAAGAAGTTATGGGCTCAATGTGATAATTGCGAGAACTTGCTATATCTCAGATTCTTGAGAGAGAATCAAAGTGTTTGTAAAGAATGTGGATATTATCTGCAAATGAATAGTTCAGATAGAATAGAACTTCCAATTGATCGTGACACTTGGCGTCCTATGGATGAAGACATGTACACTCTAGATGTTCTTCAATTTTATTCTGAGAATGAACCTTCTCATTCTGATAATCTTAATTCTGAGGATGAATCTTATAAGGATCATATCACTTTCTATCAAATAGAGACAGGTTTAACTGATGCTATTCAAACAGGCATAGGTCAATTAAATGGTATTACTATCGCACTCGGAGTTATGGATTTTAAGTTCATGGGAGGTAGTATGGGCTCTGTAGTAGGTGAGAAAATAACCCGTCTGATCGAGCGCGCTACCGCGGAATCTCTTCCATTAATTATTGTGTGTGCTTCCGGAGGAGCACGTATGCAAGAAGGAAGTTTTAGTTTAATGCAAATGGCTAAAATAGCTTCTGCATTATATATTCATCAGAAGGAGAAAAAGTTGTTATATATATCGATTCTGACGTCACCGACAACTGGTGGAGTGACTGCTAGTTTTGGCATGTTGGGAGATATTATTATTGCCGAACCTAAAGCGTACATTGCATTTGCAGGTAAAAGAGTAATTGAACAGACATTAGGTCAGAAAGTGATTGAAGATTTTCAGGTGACTGAGCATTTATTTGGTCATGGTTTATTTGATCTGATCGTTCCACGTAATCTCTTAAAAGGTGTTCTGAGTGAACTATTTTGGTTTTACGTTTTACGGTCTTCCTTGTAAATAAATAAAAAGAAAAAAATGAACGTTGAGTTTCCTTATCAGGAAAAAGGATCAAATTGAGTTCCTTGTAACGGAAGTGACAGTGATACAGTTTCTTATCGCGGCGAAGGAGAGAATTGCTTTTCACCCCCTTCTTATTAATAATTTATGATCCTCGAGCCTATACTAACAATCCATATAGCCAATTCTCCGCTTTCAGAAATCAGATAAATTTTGGTCAGGATTCATGTTCTTCCACTATTTTACTTATATAGTAAAAAAAATAATGGATCTCTATATTGTAATATAGAACTCATTGTTGAACTCATCGAGATCTTATTAAAAAAAAATTGCCCCAACTGGAAATGCTTTTTTAGCATTTTCGGGAGAGACGGGGAAAGGAACAACGAACACTTGCATACATGTATTCTATGAAGAAGGACGAATGGGACCGCTTATTTGGTCCCATCACTTATTTGACCTTATAATTATTCTTTGTAATATGGATAAACATTTCATTGATTAAGTAAGGTACTCGTTCTATGATAATTCCTAACCTACTCCCTAACCTACTCCCTATCCTACCCTCTATTTTGGTGCCTTTAGTCGGCTTATTACTTCCGGCAATTACAATGGTTCTTTCTCATCTGTATATTCAGAATGACGAGATTTTATGAATCTGATCAAATCAGATTTAATAAATGGGTTTAGATCTTTCAATTGCAGAACAGATAGGATATCTATATCTATTTTAGATGATATAAGATAGAACTCTTATAGACACAAAATAGGTATAAATATCCAAATTATATATCCTATCTATATATATACATGAATATGGATATTTATTCATATACATATACAGATAGGATATACACATATGTCAATAAATAGGTATGGGTCAATATGTTAATGTGGTCGGTTTTCTTTTTTCATACGGTATAGATATATATTCCAGGAGATATTTATACTCCACTGATCCAATGTTGTTTCTAAAATTGATAAATTAGGGAAGGACCCATTTGAAATGGATGGTAAGAATGGACAAGAAGACAAACTTGGCTGACTTAACTGAAAATTTATCTATCTATATAGATAGTTCATAAGAGTTTGGGAACCAAAGGATAAAAAAGTTGGCTATTCCCTCAACTTCAATAGGATGGAATTGAATACAATTTTTTATGAATCGTCGATCCAAATGGCTCTGGATAGAACCTATAACAGGGTCTCGAAAAAGAAGTAATTTCTTTTGGGCTTGTATCCTTTTTCTGGGTTCACTAGGATTTTTCCTAGTCGGGATCTCGAGTTATTTTGGTGAGAACCTGATACCCCTATTGTCATCTCAGCAAATACTCTTTGTTCCACAAGGAATTGTAATGTGTTTTTATGGTATTGCAGGTCTGTTCATTAGCTCTTATCTGTGGTGCACAATTTTGTTCAATGTGGGTAGTGGCTATAATAAGTTCGATAAAAAAAAAGGAATTGTATGTCTTTTTCGTTGGGGATTTCCCGGAATAAATCGTCGTATTTTCCCACGATTTCTTATGAAGGATATTCAGATGATCAAAATGGAAATTCAAGAAGGTATTTCCCCTCGTCGTGTTCTTTATATGGAAATAAAGGGCCGACAAGACATTCCTTTAACTCGTACTGGTGATAATGTGAACCTAAGGGAGATCGAACAGAAAGCCGCTGAATCAGCCCGTTTCTTGCGTGTATCCATTGAAGGGTTTTGAAATCGGGGGTGTCTTTATCCTCGACATACATTCAAATGTAAAAACATTTGAATATGGATCGAATCAAGGAACATGAATCAATATCCAATCAGGAAATTTCAATAAATATTCCATTTTCATACAATGAAATTTCAATAAATATTTCATTGTATGAAAATGGAACGATATAGGATCTTTACGAACAATATACTATTTTTATGAAATAGTAAATGATCTCCTTATGCTCCGTCTCACCCATTTTGAACAAACCTTTTACTTTTTTCCCGAGGATATTTTTTTGATCGGGATCAAACAATTACGCAATAGATCAATCTATGGATCCCATACCTCATTCTATCACTCGTACTTTGTCTAGATTTCGGACAGAACTGACAAGTGAATCAGGTTCGTTAGCAATTCACGAATTGGAAGTGTCCGAATATAAAGCATCAGCTTCCCTACGATATCTCGCATGTTTAGTAGTAATGCCTTGGGTAATTCCTATTTCATTACGGAAAGGTTTGGAGCCTTGGGTTACAAATTGGTGGAATACGGTTAAATCTCAGAAAATTTTTGATTATCTCCAGGAACAAAATGCTCTGGGAAGATTTGAGAAAATAGAAGAACTATTCTTGTTAGAAAGAATGGTGGAAGATTCTTTGGGAACACATTCACAATCTCTTCGTATAGAGATTCACAAAGAAACGATCCAATTGGTCGAAATGTACAATGAAGATTGTATCCAGATAATATCACATTTATTAACAAATCTAATAGGTTTTGCTTTTATAAGTGCTTATATCATTCTGGGTAAGAATAAACTCGCTATTTTCAATTCTTGGATCCAAGAATTCTTCTATAGTCTGAGCGATACAATGAAAGCTTTTCTAATTCTTTTAGCAACCGATCTATGTATTGGGTTTCATTCACCCCATGGTTGGGAACTTATTATCGATTCGATCTCCGAAAGTTATGGATTTGCCCATAATGAACGAATCATATCTGGTCTTGTTTCAACTTTTCCAGTCATCTTAGATACGATTTTTAAATATTGGATCTTCCGTCGTTTCAATCGTATATCTCCTTCACTTGTAGTAATTTATCATTCGATGAATGAATAAAGAATAGGTAGGTTTTTTTCTCCGACCGAAACAATTGAAACAGAATAATAAAGTGTTTTCCGTGTTCAGGAATTAGCTATTCCTCCCCTTCATTCTTCTCCTGGTGCGAGACTTCCGATTTCTTCTTTTTAGGTTTGGTTGAATCAATATAGTAGCAGAATTTTTGACAGGTAACTATGATAGCTACCTACTCTCACCCCAAAAATGATTTGGAACCAATAATTGAACCATGCAAAATAGAAATACTTATGAATGGGCGAAAAAGATGACTCGGTTAATTTCCGTCCTGGTCATGATACATATCATAACTCGGACATCCATTTCGAATGCATATCCCATTTTTGCACAGCAGGGTTATGAAAATCCCCGAGAAGCCACTGGACGTATTGTATGTGCCAATTGTCACTTGGCAAAAAAACCTGTGGATATTGAGGTTCCACAGTCCGTGCTTCCCAATACCGTATTTGAAGCAGTTGTTAAGATCCCCTATGATATGCAGATGAAACAAGTTCTTGCTAATGGCAAGAAAGGGGCTTTAAATGTAGGAGCTGTTCTAATTTTACCCGAGGGCTTTGAATTAGCCCCTCCGGATCGTATTTCCCCTGAGATTAGACAAAAGACGGGTAATCTTTATTTTCAGAACTATCGTCCCAATAAAAAAAACATTATTGTAATAGGTCCTGTTCCCGGTCAAAAATATAGTGAACTTGTGTTCCCCATCCTTTCACCAGATCCTTCTACTGATAAAGAAGCTCACTTCCTGAAATATCCCATATATGTGGGTGGCAATAGAGGAAGAGGACAAATTTATCCCGACGGGAGTAAGAGCAACAATACGGTCTATAGTGCTTCAGCAACAGGAAGAGTGAGCAAAATTTTACGTAAAGAAAAGGGTGGATATGAGATAACTATCGATAATACATCAGACGGTGGGCAAGTGGTTGACATTGTACCTCCAGGACCGGAGCTTCTTATTTCAGAAGGCGAATTGATCAAGGTCGATCAGCCATTAACGAATAACCCTAATTTGGGTGGATTTGGTCAAGGAGATGCAGAGATAGTACTTCAAGATCCATTACGTGTTAAAGGTCTTTTATTATTCTTAGCATCTGTCATTCTGGCACAGATATTTTTGGTCCTTAAGAAGAAACAATTTGAGAAAGTTCAATTGGCCGAGATGAATCTTTAGGTCCATAGATTTTTGAACATGAAGTTTACTTATTGATTCAAAAATGAATACCCCTTCGGAGCCTTTTATCCCTCTTCTCCCTTATATATTCTTGATAAAATGTTCATTTAGATATATCTAAATTGGAATAAAATTGAAATAGGGAGTGACTCCATAAGCACTGGAACAGATCAACTTGTTGAACGATCCCCGATATGCTATATCGTGTACTATATACATGCCATTCCCTCCTTTCCTTGTCCAAACGATCCGGAAAATAGAGATAGATCGTAGGGAGGAGAGATGAGGAGAATAACTAAGCAATCTTGGAGAAGATTCCTATTTTCTCTGATCCCATTCTCCTATTTCATTATTCGAAGAACTAATTGGGTTTCCGATCTTGTCCTATTCGTCAATTCCTTCGTAATTTGAAGATTATTTTGTACGTTATACTGAAAATTCCTAAAGAAGGAAGAGCAGACAAGTAAGGGGCAATATCACTCATAAAAAAACCTATAAAACTTTTGATAGGGTTTGTTCCTAATGAGAGAAAATGAATAAAAGGTGTTTTTCCTCCTCTTTTATTTTGTAAGCCAAAAAAATAGAAGAAAAGATTCTATATGCACATTTATATTCTCATAGTTCGGGTTTTTACAAAAACTTCGCATAATCTTCCATCAGAGAAATGAGCAAATATTTAGTACTTAATATTCTCCGTTTTTCTGTTGTTCCTTCGACATATATTGAAATTTGATCGATCCAAATTTTTCTTCCGATCATATAGCGGAAGAATAGATTGACTCATCACTTGACTGAAAGACATTGAATGAAGTAAATGACAGAGTCATTTTATTTGTACGAATCTTCTCTTCTAATTCAGATTAATATAGAAAGAATCTCAAAAAGAGATTTCGATAAGGCCTTACCCTTCAAAGAAGGGTAAGGCCTTATCGATTTTTCACTTTCGCATGTATACTATTTCCCACAGTAAGTGCATTTCCCCTACTATAGGGATGACCCTAATCCGGAATATGAACCATAGAAAAAGACACCCAGTAGACCAATCACGATAATACCAGTTACAGTACCTATCAACCAAAGAGGGATCCTTCCAGTGGTATCGGCCATTTCTCTTACTCCCTTTCACATTTTCTTAAGTGGTCATACTCGAGACATAAACAGTCATAGCATAGATAATTATGCGTATTGGATCTCTTCGAATGGAGTGAGAATATTATCATTGTTCCTAATTGAAAAAATAATTGGAGAATGGAACAGCAAGTACAAAAATTAGTAGCAACCCCCAGTAGAGACTGGTACGATTCAATTCAACATTTTGGTCGTTCGGGTTCGGTTGTGTCATATCTACATACTTCCTCTTCCTTTAGTATAGAGTTTATCGTTGGATGAACTGCATTGCCGATATTGATCCCAAGAAAAAAACTGTAGGGATAGCTAGCCCGTGAACGGCCAACCATCTAACTGTAAAAATTGGATAAGTTCTATCTATAGTCATTAGTGCCTCCTAAAAAGATCTAGTAAATTCATCGAGTTGCTCTAACGGATCGAAACGGCCAGTTACTAATGGAACCTCTTGTCGACTTTCTGTGAAATACTCATTTGGCCGGGGGCTCCCGAACACATCATAAGCCAAACCCGTGCTGACAAATAACCAACCTGCAATGAATAGAGAAGGTATGGTAATGCTATGAATAACCCAGTATCTAATACTAGTAATAATGTCAGCAAAGGAGCGTTCTCCCGTATTCCCAGACATGCTCAGCTCCATATATTATTGTAAAGTCAGTCAAGGGGGAATTGATCCCATGAAAGATAGAGATAAGGAAATGGAAAACTACTGATATCTTCTCCAATCCTTGTTCGATTGTCAATGTTATACCAAGGGTATCTTTAAAGTCTACTGGACCAGTATAGCTAGCTTTCTTCTGACACAGCAATACAATTTTGATGAGTATCGAGAAGGAACGGGATAGAATGATTCTGTTCCTGCCAGCAGTTATTCTATCTCTGTTTGGTCGACTAAATCCCAACAGAAAGAAGAAAGAGAATATTGCATGTTCCGAGGTCCGTCCGGGCGTAAGGAACCCCAACTCCCTCAATCGATGTTGTAACAATAGCATAGACCGTGGAAATTTTCGATTGGAATTAGCTTCTGCATACGGCTTTAGAACCGAAAAAGAGGATGAGTGCCGCGCTTGCAAAGGATATCAATCACTATCAATAAAACTCATCCAGAATATTATTCTTTTATATTCTTCCTTTTTCATTTCGACATGACATTATGCCCGTGTAGATGAACCCAGTAATTCAAATTGCACGGGGATCATTGGTGCTACGCAGATGTATGTTGCTTTTCCAATAGTATCCGGCACAGATGGAGTTATGCCACAGACTTATTATATAGTACCTTGTATTAACGAGTAGGTGTTACTTATTAGATAAAACCAAGTGGATAGTGTAATAGAACCTAGTCAATTTTAGGTATGTGAAATTACAAGTTACTCTTTGCAATAGGTGGAATTTCTGTAATATCGGGCTCTACTCGCTCTAATAATGAATATTGAAAAAACCTAATCCGTCTAGAGGGTCGAATGATTGGATCAATAAGATCGAGAAATGAAAGGACAAACTGGATATTCATATTCTTTCTTACACCTAAACGTGAAATTCACAAAACTTTGGCTATGTCTGTGGAGAGTTTTCTTCCGGTCCAGTCTCTGGACCGATAGCTCTACTGGTAAAAAGATAATACCAGGTGATCCAATCGTACTGATTGAGAATTCATTCACCCTGTAAGAAGATTACATTCGACAATTTGTGAAGGGGTTTGCGGCGGGTGCTATTCATTAGTTGCTCGATGAATGTGGGGATTTCTAGGATAATGAAGAGATTTCTACTATAGATCTCCTCTCATCCATGTTCATTCATACATATCCTATAGTAGATATAGGATCCTGAATTGGTACGAATTGGGACAATTGATCTTTTGTATTCTGATCTCAAGGTTACGAAAATAAAAATTTAGGTAATTGTCTCATGAAGATATGTATAAACCATATTTCATTCAGTCCTTCCACGCCTACTATAATTAGTTATTTCGGTTTATTATTGGCTTCTATCATTTTCACCCTAGTCCTATTCATTAGTTCGAGCAAGATACAACTTATTCAAAATGAAGGAAGGGGAAACCCTCTCAGTTCACTATTTCAATTTCAATAATTTTGTTTATTCCCTCTATATAAATTTCTGATCATTGAGATTCATAGCAAATTAAGGGTACTATCCAGTATAGCTATTATCCCTACTTATTCCGTTGAATAGAAATGATTGAGGCTTTGCCATCCGGAATTGTGTTAGGTCTAATTCCTATAACTTTGGCCGGATTATTCGTAACTGCATATTCACAATACCGACGTGGTGATCAACTGGATATTTGATCCTGGAATATCCTCCAATTTCATTGGCCTCCTACTTTTCCTGGGAGGTCAGATTCCATTGCTCGTTCCAGTTGGAATGAATTATCGATAATTTTGAGGGTTGGATTTGATAGGAACAGAATCACGCTCTGTAGGATTTGAACCTACGGCATCAGGTTTTGGAGACCTACGTTCTACCGAACTGAACTAAGAGCGCTTTCTTTAATATTCGGAGATGAAGGAAAAATACCTTTTGTTGATACTCTTAGAGCAAAACACTTTCGCATCTGATACGATTCAATTATTTTATGTTCCCGTCGAATCGATATCAAATGATCTTTCGTTCCTTTCTTTCCATAGAAAAGAAGGGAAAGGTAGGGATGACAGGATTTGAACCTGCGACATTTTGTACCCAAAACAAACACGCTACCAAGCTGCGCTACATCCCTTCTAATCATTAGACAATGTTATTTTCATTTTATTTTATAGAATTAGAAATATGTTTCCCACATTTTTCCACCTTCATTTATCTTCGGTCTCGTGAGTGAAAAGACTTTATACATGTAGGGTCTATTATCTAGAATATCACTATTCATTATGGTGATGAAACATCTTTTTCCCTTTTCTATAAATAGGACCACAGACCGGATCACATTATATATATTCATCAGTTCCGAGTTTTATCTAGGATTCATAACTATTGATATGGTTGAATCACTTACACATTATGATCAATAAGGAGAATTTACAATGCAAGATCTAAAGACCTATCTTTCCACAGCGCCTGTGTTAGCTATTTTATGCGTCAGTTTTTTAGCCGGCCTATTGATAGAAATCAATCGTTTTTTTCCAGATGCTCTTTTTCTTTCCTTTTTTTAATTTTTTCCTCCCCTTAAAGCCAAGGGAAAAAAGATTGTGCTAGATTGACTTCTCCTACCTCTTGGAGAAATTAGTGCATTCAGCCCCAAAAAGGATCTAAGTTTAGGACTGGAAGGGGGTAGAATTCAAGTAGAAATATCGATCTAAAGATTCTTTCCACATTCAATTTTGTAAGTAAAACTGAAAACTCACTCCTGATCAATCATTTTTTTACTTTCAAATGTTTCACCGTAGGATCTCCGGCTATCAACTTCTATCCCTTTTTCCCTTTTTCTTTTTGAGGTCGAAAAGCAAAACCCAATATTCTAAGTTTATGGCCAAGAGCGGAGATATAAGAGTAACAATTACTTTGGAGTGCACTAGTTGTACCCAAGATAGTGTTTATAAAAGATTCCCGGGGATTTCTAGATATACGACTCGGAAAAATCGACGCAATACACCTATTCGATTGGAATCAAATAAATTTTGTCCCTATTGTTACAAGCATACCATTCATGGAGAGATAAAAAAAAGAGATTAAACGTACTACTCCTACCCATGGATAGGAATAAATCACAGATATAAAAAGAAATGGTATTTCAACAAGATCTTTAATGGAACAATATTTTAAAAAGATTTGGAATAAATAGTATTCAAAAGGTTCATGAAACAAACTATGGATAAACCCAAGCGATCTTTTCGTAGACATTTGAAACCAATTCGCAGACGTTTGAAACCAATTCGTAGACATTTGAAACCAATTCGTAGACATTTGTCACCTATTAGGTCGGGAGATCGGATCGATTATAAAAATATGAGCCTAATTAGTCGATTTATTAGTGAGCAAGGAAAAATATTATCCGGCCGAGTGAATAGATTAACTTCAAAACAACAACGTCTAATGACTAACGCTATTAAACGAGCTCGTATTCTATCTTTGTTACCTTTTCTTTATAATGAAAACTAATTTGATCCATGGGAAATAAGCCTACTCCTTAATCAAATCGGAGCTGGAATATCTGTTCGATAAAGATGCAGATCTTGAGTCTATTGTTGAAAAAGTCAACAGGATTTCATTTTTGGAAAAGAATTGGATTGAATTCTTTTCGTTCATTTCCAATCCAATATGAAAAAACTTTTCAATATTTCGACCTTCCCGGAGGGAATTCTCCGGGAGAATCTGTTCTATCCATTCCATCTTTACCTATTTATTTCATCTATACCTAACCTATTTCATCATACGATAAGTTGTTCAAGATGGTGGAAAAGCAATTACTATCTAATATAGCTATTTGTGCAAGTGTTTTACGATTTGGAAGCAACTGCCTCTTGTACAAATATTGGATGAATCTATTATAAGAAACCCCATTGGCACGAGCTGCTGCATTGATCCGAGTAATCCACAAACGACGAAGATCTCTCTTGCGTTTACCTCTATCTCGGTGGGCGGAAACTAAGGCTCTAGCTTTCCGTTGGTTAGCAGTTCGAAAAAGTTTCGAATGGGCCCCTCGAGAGCCTGATACAAATGCAAGAATTTTTTTCCGACGTTTTCGAGCTATATATCCACGTTTCACTCTGGTCATTGAAGTTTACTCTCATGAATCGCTAATATTTTTCTCGGTTAGTCATTTGTTTTGTTTGGTCCATTGAGAATAACACTGATTCTTCTTATTTAGAAAATAAAAGTTCCAATGGCTTTTGCTACTGCAACCTTCCCAACCATAATTCCCTTTGGATAGGCATCTTCCTGGTAGGCAAGGACTGGGACCTTGTACTGAGAATGGGAAAAAATCATGGGTTTCATCGTTTCTATGGTTCTTTCTCCAACGGTAAGGTCCTCTCTATACGCCGGAGCCTTTTATTCATTTCCGAAATATGAGATGAGTATGTTATCGGTAACTTGTATGGTTTACCATCTCCAGCTCTACTCTTGAATCATTAAGTAATAAATACTCTCATTACAAGATCTATTAATACAGTAACGACATGTAATTCTGGGGTTGGCCAGGTAGCTGACCCTGTTGTTCCGTTCTCGCGGCAATATGAGCATAAACTTTATGCTTCTTCAATTTGCATGATTTCCCCGCTCAATGGATTGATGACCATTCGCTACCAATGAGGAATTGCTTTTCATCCCACATCAAGGTGATTGGATTTGCACCAATGGAAACCATAAATTTTATCCCCGGTAAGGATAGATGATGGATCTTGATTACAGCGGGAAAATTCTTCTGTTATTCCGTTGTAAGAATTTCCCAGTCTGTTTAAGTTTCTGATCCAAACGAGTCGCACATACACCCTAGCACATACTCCTCTACGCTGAGGACATCCTCGAAGAGCAGGAGATTTTTTTCTATTCTCTATTGGCTGTCTTGCATTTCTAATAAGTTGTTGAATAGTGGGCATTCTAGCTGTATTGTATGCGGAATCAACTGGTTCGGATTGATCCTAACCATACCATATCAGGTGATTATGAAATGAATCACTTTCCCCCCCCTTTTTTTTGAAAAGGAACAAAGAGATCACAGTTTACAGTTTATTATAAAACTAAATGAAAAAGAGGATCTTCCGCTATGAGATCAACCTTCCGCTACGACATCAACAATGCCATAAGCTTGGGCTTCTGTTGCTGACATAAAAACATCTCTGTTCAGGTCCCGTTGAATGACCTCTCCGGGGTGGCCCGTTCTTTCTATATAACATTTGGTTATGTAATCGCGAAGCATCGTTACGTGTTTCGATTCGTTATGAAAATCTGCAGCCGATCCGTCATAATAGGAACTAGCAGGTTGGTGGATCATAACCCTAGCGTGAGGTAATGCTATACGTTTAGGCATTTCTCCCCCGATTAGGATGAAAGATCCCATTGAAGCAGCTACCCCCATGCATATTGTATGTACATCTGGTACTATTGCTTGCATCATATCGAAAAGACCTACCCCTGGTATTACTGATCCACCGGGACAGTTGATAAATGAGAAAATATCTTTATTTGCATCTTCTGCACTCAAATATACCATGAGACCCATGAGTTGATTTGCAATCTCGTGATTGATATCCTGAGCCAAAAAAAGTAATCTCTCTCGATAAAGTCGGTTGTATAAGTCGACCCAAGTTGCATCTTCATCTCCAGGGGCTCGGAAAGGCACTTTTGGAACACCAACGGGCATTTTTTTTAATGGAAAGAAGTGAAGCACTATACTCTAATATGGGAACGTAAAGTATATGAAGTTGTGTAACATATGAACTCTGGATGGATGGTATAGGGGAGGTTTTGAACCTATCTGGAAATAGAGCTTTAGATGGATCAAAGATCCATGTAAAAGCTCCTTCCATTATTCGAGTTGATAATGTAACGAATCACACTTTTACCGCTAAACTATACCCGCCACGATCCGATTGTAACATACGGATCGATCTTTTGTCCAACCAACCCATTTATCTTTTTTTTAGTCTTTTCCGGATAACTTCGATCAGAGAACGATAAGCCCCATTCACTATTAAAATGATTAAAATTATCAAGCATGAAACATTTTGTATAATTTGAGTCCATAAAGTCTTTTTTATCGTAACTGGGCCGATGGATCACAAATAGAGATTCCGGAAATTGCTTTAGAGTTGTTTTAGTTGCAATAAGTAATTTCTGAAGGGACTCCATTTTATCGATAGGCAAGTTTATTGAAAAAAAACTTGAGGAAACCAAGAATTCTGGTCATACTATTGACAACTTCCCGATAACTTTCATATTATAAAGAATAGATTGGTGGCCCCTATCGTCTAGTGGATCAGGACATCTCTCTTTCAAGGAGGCAACGGGGATTCAACTTCCCCTGGGGGTACCATGATCCATTCGTTAGGTATCCTAAATAATTTTCAATTACTGTCTTGTTCCTGGGTCGATGCCCGAGTGGTTAATGAGGACGGACTGTAAATCCGTTGGCAATATGCCTACGCTGGTTCAAATCCAGCTCGACCCAACCAATATCATCAATACCAATCTATCGGTATGGTTATATTCATGCTAATCATGAATGAAAAGATAATTGGTTATTGAACCCCGGCATCGATATCTATTCATATCGTAGATGCCCGATTCCGTATGAATCGATACATTTCAAAAATGAAAGAGAAGATTAAGATATTTAATCGACCTAGCACTCGCATAATCTATATGACCTATCTAGCACCTATCATGGAATAAATATTATCCAATAGTAGGTGAACTGTACTGTATTGGGATTGTAGCTCAATTGGTTAGAGTACCGCCCTGTCAAGACGGAAGTTGCGGGTTCGAGTCCCGTCAGTCCCGATCCATTAGATACATTCACCAGATCGATAATTCAGTTTGGAAAAAGACCCTTCTTTCGAGGATAAAATATAATAATCATATTTTATCTACAAGAAATATTCTTCCCTCACCGAAGAATAAAATTTATCTATCAAAAACATAGGAAGATCAATAGATTTTAGGGTGACACAGAGGTAGTCCTTCTAAGTCAGAATCCCACAGAGATCCCTATAGATAATTCCCAATGATTTTTAGGAGATCTTCCTTCTGTTCTTCCCCAGGAATATTGTTACTATTTCATGCTAATACTTCTTTTTCATGATCGATAGCCAGTGGATTTCTAGACACTCTATTTTATTTCCAAGAATGATCATGTCAGGATCTGGACGGACTAGTCCTTATCATTCCAGGGTCATGGGTGGGCCTCTGGATAAATTCGATATGGGATACTTCTATATCATCACCGAAGCGGGATAGATTCACAATTCCATCTAAATCGTGGAGATCCAAGCAAAATATCTCTCATGTCTGACGAACGTCTTCTGGAGGAGCATAAGGTTCTTATTCGTACGAATCCTATTCTGTCGAAATTATACCAGACATGTGTTGATCGGAACGTTTTCTGATGCACGTAAGTTTTTACTACTAGTCTTATCAAAAGTGATCGTATTAGGTTATACTATTTCCATCGAAGAATTCATTCAATCCATTAGTTAGATTCCGTTACTCGAACCAATTCTATCAATGACATACATCTATTTCATGGATCTTGAAAGAAAGATTCATTCATCTCTATGAGATCAAAATGAGATCAAATCTCGAGCTATTTTTGAACAAAGTTAAAATAAGGAGATCATGGAAGTAAATACCCTTGCATTTATTGCTGTTCTACTGTTCCTTGCAGTTCCTACTGCTTTTCTACTTATCCCTTACGTCAAAACGGCCAGTGCAAGCAGTGGAAGCAATTGATTTTGATGAAAATCAATTGATTGCTGATCACTAGATAGATCTTTATGATCCAGATCATAAGTATAAAATAGGTTATGAGATCTTTTATATTACAACAATACAGGGTAGGGTGGATCTATTGTATTACAACAATACAGGGTAGGGATTGCTTTTAATTTTTTTTTTTTTTTGAAAAGAAAAAAAGTAGTACAAAAGAATATCTAACCTTTTCTTTTGTACTACTTCTTCTTTTACACCCATATATGGATAAATATATCTTAATGGTACTTATCCATATACGGTAAATGTAGGATGAAGGACCTCGTACCATAAAATAGCGGAGCTGATCACATCACCTTCTTCCTGCTCCTGGAAAAATAGACCCAATGCAGACAGACTTAATTCTGAACGTACTTGCGGATTCTTTAGGATCAAAGTTGAACATATTTTTTCGGTACGAACATCTATATCTAGCACTTTAAATGGTATATGAAAAAGCAAAGGAATCTATGACTTATGTCCCATATTTTTCCGAGAACGGAATTCATATCAGATCCGATCAATTCGGAACCATCCGATAAAACAGGGACTCTTTCTATTCCTACTAAAAAAGAGAAGAGAGATCGTTCTTCAGTGGAAGAAATGAGATTATCGACTCATTCTAGAAAAGAACTAATGAATTCAAACCTGTTGAAGAAAATAAGATTTTTCATAGGAAAATGATAATGATAAGGGATTACGTACATCCCTTACGGGGATAAAGAGGAAATAATTCCATGTAGAGTGTTTCAATTTGGAACGAAGATTCAATATTACTGGATCCTTATGGAACAGAATATATTACCATGCATGATATGGAAGGAACGCAATAATTGATTCTTAAGCATTACCATTATAGCCCACTTCTCCCCCATACTACGAGTGAAAGGGAAAATGTAAAAACTACCATTAAAGCAGCCCAAGTTATACCGACTATATCCATACGGATCATGTTTTCTAAAAAATAATGATTTCATCATCGAGATGATAAGGGAACTATTAACCATAGTGCAAAGTTGAAGTTGAAATGAATGGTCCACCTTTGCATTCTGAACGTTACTGACGTTCGAGCTGATATGAGAGATCAATAAATCCATTTGTTCATTGACCAACAAGTTACTATAACTAACTCGAGGGTCGTACATTCACGACGGAATCGGGATCAAATGTACGTAACTCACTATCTATATTGATAATATGTACCAATATGTCTCCAGAGGTTCTGTAATGGAAATACAGACTTTTCCTTCCATTTACTTACCTCAACAAGGCGACACCCGGATTCGAACTGGGGATGGAGGATTTGCAGTCCTCTGCCTTACCGCTTGGCTATGTCGCCGAGATATGGGAATCCCATGGACAGATCGAATCATTTGTCCTTTCAAGTCATTCGTCCGTCCTTTAAGTATAGTATGAGATGTATGCTAAAGTCAACCATAAAGGAAATGGATCTAATTTGTTCTCCGTCTTTCTTTCGATCTGACTATTTTCATTAGGAAATTTTCTAAGTGAGATTAACATTTAAGAATGGTTTGATTCATTCGTTCATAGCTCCATTTCACGTGGTTGGAAGAAAGTATCAAAGTACCTCTTCCTTATCCTTTTTTTT
>Ga0153971_1000004_pt1 | contig 25288 bp, 15 predicted proteins | sample TSGA055MetaG_FD_104686 | JGI IMG/M metagenome (GOLD analysis project Ga0153971, IMG submission 104686) | Attine ant fungus gardens microbial communities from Georgia, USA - TSGA055 MetaG | ecosystem: Host-associated > Fungi > Mycelium > Unclassified | place: USA: Georgia, George L Smith State... | reverse complement strand
CGAGCGATAGAAAGCCACCCTTTGAGTACCAACTAGTAGTTTAGGCCGGGTTCAAATGGTTTACCAGACCTAGCCTGTTATTTTTCTGGTTCGAAAATGGCTCGAACCGAATAATCGACCAGACCAACTTCCCTAGAACAAATCATCTCAACTACGGAATATAGCATCATCTCCTGCTCCTAAATTTGCTAGTGGTCTAGCATCAACCGATTCAGCCTCACATGCCGGAGACCATATTCTTAATGAATTACCGGAATTCGAAATCACTCGATGTTTCATCACTTTCAACAACCCAAGCAGCAGGGTTCTTCGATCGAGCAGCTAGCTCCTTCACCTTCTCCTTCGCCCCTTTCGTCATAAGGCGTGGTTCAGTCATTGCCGTTCCAGGCCCCCGATTAGGATAAGCCCTTATGCATGGGGCAGGTGGTTGCAGTGCAACACTATACAACTCTGATCATTTATTAAGTTCAATGAATAATAGATAGTGCTTCCGCAGCCAATTCCTAATCCTGCAGAGTCCGTTCGAGAACCAGTACCCGCGTATCCATCCCAACGGCAGAGCCATAGCATGTTCCTCTTTCTAAGCTTTTTTCCGGTTATAACTAGTTTATGATGCACCAACTGCGGCCGGGAGCACCAACCACCAGTAGCATTTCAACCAAACCTGGTTTCCCGAGCAAAAGCAGCACCCTTGAATTGATTTATCAATCACACGTGGATAGGGAAAAAAGCCTGGACGATAGAGGGATAAGTGGCTGAGGTGGTTGATCACCCTTATCCGGTTCACCGAGAACCCATTGATCCATAACTGGAAAAAGGGGCAGATCCGGGAGAATCCTTTGTTCCATAGCTCTGGGGCTATTTTAGCCTTTTAAGAATTCTCAGATTAGTACTCGCAGGCACAACACAAGCAACTCGAAAAATCTCTCTTCATGGAGAATTCGGATGCTCGGAAATGTTTGTTTTCTATTTGCGTTGCGCCCCACCAAATAAAGTTCTATTTGGGTAGGTGAAGGGAGTACTACTGCTCTACTGATAGTTCAGTCGGAACTCAATCTGGCTTTCGGCTCCTATTCCCGCCGCTGTTATCAGTATCGGAAGCAGCTATATATTTAGGGGGAGCCCTCCCTGTGCAGGCAGTTACTGAAGTCCCACCCTCTGAGGATTCAACAAGAATTGGAGACCCGTGACCAGTGTCTAGTACCTAGGTCTTTTTGCATCTTTTTTATAAGGGTACAAAATGAAATTGAGTGTTTAAGTGGCGTTTCTGTAAATAACCAGTATGATTGTACAAGCTGGGGTGATGTTTCCTCCTGCCCGAGTGTCAAAGGCTTAGCGTACTCTTTACAGGGGAGGTAGTTGCCTAATCGAGTGGGCTGACACAGGACCCATTCTTACTCACCTTGCTCCCCTGACCCCTTTTTACTGCTTTCTATGTAATGCCATCCTGTTTTATAGTGTAATGACATGAGCTTTACTTCCTTGTTGTGTGTGTGCTGTGTTTTCTTGCTTTCTAAGGTATCGACTTGCCGGGCTGACTCGCTGAGCCGTAGAGACGGGCGAGTGCATTTGAGTAGTTTGGATAGTGAAAGGAATTTCTTTTACTTTTTCAGGGCCTTACGAGATGAATTTGAGCCATTAAGAGGATCTATATTACATTGCTCACCACTTCCTACTGTTGCAGATGCAGTCTGTCTTTGCTGTTAGTCTACAGTTTAAGTCTCCTTCTGTGCCTTCGACTACCAGATCCAATCGAAGGATTGCCAAAGATGAGTGCGCTTACTGCCATCAGACGGGACATTGGAAGGCGAATTGTCCTAAAAAACTTATGAATGAGCAAAATCAGTTGAATGGTATGAGTCATGGATCCTCTCAGCAGACACGTGCACCTCCGAGATCCACTGCAGCTTTGTCCACCCTATCTTTAACATCAGACATTGATAAGCCTGCTACTTCTGGAAGTGTCACCCCCGAGATGGTTCAGTCTATGATTACGCAACAGTTCTAGCAGTGACTTGGTTCTTCTGTTGGACCTCTGCCTACAAGTGCCGCTGCCATGTCTGCTTCTGATACAGGTGTGTTTTGTTCTTCACCATCAGTCCTCCTCTTCTTGGATTTTGGATTCCGGTGCATCTCATCACATGACATCTGATTCTTTTAATCAATTGCTCTCGTCTATTCCTTTTTCCATTCATACTGCAGATGGATCCCCTATGACAGTTAATCAAATCGGATCCATCACTACTGGCTGTCTTTCGGTCCCTAATGTTTTTCATGTTCCTCGTCTATCACTCAAAAACTTGCTTTTAGTCATATTAAAGATTCAGGATGTGATGTTATTTTCTCCTCCTCTGGCTGTATTGTGCAGGATCGGCATTCAAGGAAGTTGATTGGGACAGGGCGTAGAGAGGGGGGGCTTTACGTGCTGGAGCATCTGGATATTCCTCCCTAACTTTCTAGAGTTCATTCCTCTGCTTTATCTGCATTTCATTTGAATAAGCAATCTACATTATTGTATTTGTGGCATTATAGATTAGGGCATGTTTCTAGTTCTCGTTTGAAGTACATGTTATCTGCTGGTTTACTGGGTAGTGTTCCATATTCTGAAATATCTGATTGCAAGGGCTGTAAGCTAGCTAAGTTTTCTGCACTTCCGTTTCATAATAAGAAAAGTACTACTGTGTTTTCTGCTCCATTTGATCTTATTCATTCTGATGTGTGGGGTCAAGCCCCGTTGCCAACCAAAAACAGAAAAAAAGTTTCCAAACTTGAAATACATCCCGGCGCTTTGCCAGACGGTGACAAACGCACCCGAGGTCATGAACCCGTACGCTGATCAGGGGGATGTTTAAAGGCGATGTCTGCGAGGCTGGAGACCCAGTCTCCGAACTTTGACAACTTTTTGAAAAGCATGAAGAGAAGTCCAGCATCACTTCCGACGACTTCGAATCTTTGAATCTCGGGTCCGATGATGATCCTAAGCTGGTCCGCATAGGCAAAGCTCTATCCACGTCAGAAAAGCAGGCATTCACCAGTTTCCTCAAGGACAGGGTTCAGAGTTTCGCCTTTTCGTACGAAGACATGCCGGGATTAGACTCAAATCTGGTCGAACACAAGCTTCCCATAAAACCCGGTGCTCAGCCCGTCAAGGCAAGGCATTTTTCGTAGCAGCCAAGGATCCATTAGGTTCTTCGATTTGTTCAGAAAAGAAACGAGAGACAAGAAAACATCCTTGATTACGATTAAAAGGAACAATCTCAAATAGACCAAGATCCAATTTCGGGTCATTTCTTGGTGAACATGATCTGCCATAATCTCTTCGATCCCTTCATTGATGTGCCAGAATAAAGATAGATTTGGTAGGAAAGTGGAAGATACTTTTTTGTATATGATAATCAAAGGGAGTGGGAAAGCTGCAGTAATTCTTTGGAAAAGCCCGATTCTCTTTGTCTTCGAGCTTTCATTCCTCAATCCACTCTTTCCTTCCTTCATATACCTCCCCACCAATAGATAGAGACAAATGGGAATAACCGAACCACGTCTACAAAATGCCAGTACCATGCAGCTGCTTCAAAGCCAACGTGATGCTCCTTGGTCAGATGACCAAGATATTGGCGAATACCACATATGATCAAGAAAAGAGTACCTATAATCACATGAAAACCATGAAAGCCAGTTGCTAAGAAAAAGGTAGAACCATAAATACTATCCGAAATAGTGAAGGGTGCTTGATAATATTCCATTCCTTGAAAGCCAGTGAATACTAGAGCCAGTGAAACGGTAGCTACTAAAGCATAAACTGCCCGTTTTTCCTTCCCCGCGAGTATAGCATGATGAGCCCAAGTTACGGCAGCTCCGGATGAAAGGAGAATAGGGGTATTAAGAAAAGGGATTTCCCAAGGATCTAAAACCCAAATCCCTTTTGGGGGCCAAATACCTCCGATCTCTACCGTAGGTGCCAAAGAAGAATGAAAAAAAGCCCAAAAAAAAGCAAAAAAGAACATAACCTCCGATACGATGAACAGAATAAAACCGTATCGAAGTCCTAATTGTACGACTTTGGTATGATGTCCTTCCAACGTGGATTCACGTAGAACATCGCGCCACCATACGAACATGGTATATAGGATAAATATGAGGCCCAAACTGAGAAGTGTTGCACCCCCTTGAAATGAGTGCATGTACATCACACCTCCTACGGTGGTTGCCAAAGCTCCGAGTGAACCCGAAATAGGCCATGGACTTGGATCTACCAAATGATAAGAATGCCTCTGAGATTCAATCATAAACCATTTTGCCTCGGTTGTATGTAAACCCCCCCTTCACCCCCACCCCCTAAAGTGGTAAAGAGGGGATCTTTGGGGTCTAATTTTCTTTCTATCTGACAGGACAAAGAAATAGGAAGGGATGGTTCTTTCATTGCATTGATAGAAGTCTAACTAGAAAAAGATCTCTCTATTACTTTGAGAAGAGAATCGTTGGCTTGACCAACGAACTACGTGGGAAAATGGACCTTCTTTCTTTGATTTTCAGCAAGCATTTTTGGAAAGTAACAATTCCATTCAGTTGAAGGTAACCCTGATCACACTTTGCCTTCGCCTACCGTGAAAGAAAGTTTCCTCACGATAGGACCTCCCAGCTCCCGAATGTCTTTCTTTTCTATCAATTATCAATCGAGAGAGGTACAACCCAATTGTGAGTCTTATAGGCCTAATCGACGACGTCAGTAAAGTAGGAATAAAACTCCCTATATATAGGAGGGTGCCATTTTGTTCGATATCGCGAATAAATTGGTTTAGGGAGCCTTCCAAAATATTACGTTGGAAGGGGCATCGAACTGATGCTTTGAACTTGATCTTCGATAAAGTCATAAGCTTCCTTTCGAATATTCTTGTAAGGAGACCGCTGTAAAATTGATTCTAAGCTGGGTTCGGATATCATATGATCAGAAAGTCAATCTTGCAAACGGCTTTTTAATAGCATGATTTGTACTTCATGAAGTTCACGGGCGATCGCTCCCCGATAATGATTTACATTAAAAGCAGTTTCAAAATCATCTCTTATCAGCTGCGCATATTCGCCATTATTAAGTTGAGGGGGTAGTCCATAACTAAGTTGGCTTTCGAGACTCCGTATAAGCGAAAAGAGCTGCGCTTCCGCGTCTGCGTTTTGCGCTCGATAATTGGCAAGGGCCGTCGCGGAGGAAGGTTCAGGTTCCGGGAGAACGTTGATACCAAAGGAGTCCTCGGTCCAGCTAGAGGAATTAGATACATAATAAGCAAAATCAAAAAAAGAAATCGAAATCATATTCGAAAAAACGGAAAAAGAATAATAAAACTTTGTCAAAATGAAAGAAAATAGAATACTAATACATAATCGTACAAGGGGTTTTAACACCCCCAAAACGATCAAAAAGTAAATTTGTTTTGTCCTAGTCATTTTTATATTCCAATTATTCCTTGGCCGTGTAGAACATGGATTAGCATTATGTCATTCCTACACCCCCATCCAGGATTGGAAGAAGTGCTATATGAGGACTTCGAGATCAAATAGAATATGTTTCTTTCCATTCCTCGTGAGCCACTTATTTCTCCGAAACAAGAGATCAAAGTGATTTTCCTCCTTTTTCCCAATAAGTCGACGGCGTTACACCATTGGGATACTTCGAATAAACTAGAGTACATATAGGATACACCGGTGCTAAAACCTTTTCTCAAGATATCTTCCAAACTGTTGGGGTCGTTGCGGGGCCTCAAAGAATTGTTCCCCCGGTGTGAAACCAGTTGGTTCCGTAGTTTTAGAATTCTGCTGATCCCAAGTACTCCATCTCCATCATTGCATATGGGAATATAGAAAGTAAAGAGGAAAAGGCATGACCAGAAGAATTGTGTAAAATAAGTGAATTGATCCAGTTGAGGCATGATAGATTGAGACAAAATGATTCCCTCCAAACAGCTGAACTCCGTCAAGCCTGTACGAGTAGTGAAGAATGTTAGAGAGCAGTGGTTGGTTGTTGACCAACAAAAAGCATGGGAGGGCGACTTCAAAAAATAAGATTTAGTCAGCTCGGAGTACAATCGCTTTTTTTCTTTGAAAAGAGCATCTTTGGTGAAAGAAAGGTCAGAAGCATGACGCACGCACTTCAGAAGGAAGACGAATCTCTTTATATAATCAATTACCCGGCCGGGTCCGAAGGAGATACATATAGAAAGGCGCAAAGGACAGATGCGCTAGTTAGAACCAGATGTTATGTCGAACTAATAGGTGCCCCTCTTGCTGGAAGGTATTGTTTGTTTGCACGATATTATCTGTTTTGCTTGCGCATAAGGATCTGTTCTTACCTAGGGAGAAAGCCAAGCCATGGCCTCCAGGGTAGCACTGCTTCGCCGCCAAACACTAGTGAGTAGTACTAGATTTTCGGTTCCGTTCCGTCAGGCTCTGTTGCAGATGCTAGTTTTTTTGTTGATGCAGTAGGAATTGTCTAATCAAAAGGCCTAACCGCAGTATTAGAACATAATACAGGAATGGTTGGGAGCGAAGGAATAGGTTTTTTTGAAAGCCAACCAGAAGGCACCCGAGGTATATGGTCCTGACTGACCAGTGCGAATGATGGGTGACCCAGAAAGACGGTAGGCATAGAGCTATGGGAATGCTGTCATAGACTAGGGGAAGACAGTTCAGTTCGAAAGGTGTTTCAGTTCCCATCTGGTGAGAAGAAGCTCTTTGCTTTGAAAGCTTTTTCGTAGGCAGCAAGCAGTGGTAGGCTAGAAGGAAGCGCAGGAGAAAGAAGGATCAATGAAAGTCGTAGTTCCGTAATCAATCAGAAGTGAAAGGTAGAATGTAATCTCTGGGTTGAGCCAGAGAAGGCGTATTTTAATGAGCTCCCCTGTCAACTTCTAATAGAGTGATCGGTAGTGAGTGCACTACTAGTCGTAGGCACGAGCAGTATAGGAGAAGTGGCATTTCTTTATCATTGCACGAGTCTAGATCACTATTTAGTTTAACTAGAAGAAGCTCAGCTCAGTCTCAGGTAAAGGGCTATATTGATGACAGATGGGGTAAAAACAAGCAAAAAACACGGGTTTGGGCGACCTCTTGCAAGATTCGTATTCTTCCCAGCTCCCGAACCTGCAAGTTTCTACGCTGAAAAGACAGGTCGACACTAATTCATGGAGTAAATAGTGAAGGTAGAAAGGCAAGATTTGTGAAAGGCCAGACAGGTTGTATTGGGGTGGATTAGCTTCCGGAGAAAGAGCAAGGAGAGAGAGTCAACCTTAATGTCAGTGATAATAAGAAAGGAAGAGACAGAATCACATCTGCTTGGCTGGTCTTCATGGCATGAAGAACTCGGATTCGACAAAAGAATCAAAACCATAGCAGTGAGGCTTAACAGACAATGAAAACGGGATCCCATCCCACCTCCACAACATCTTTCTCTGGAGTAGCTGAAAACCCATTCCTGTTTTGTCATATACCTTTCGTGTTGTGTTGATCACACAAGGTCTCCGGATCGACTACTCCTTTAGGAAGATCAGTCTCCTCTGCCTCCTTCCATTCAGACCTGAATTTGCTTGTTTGACTTTTTTCTTTCCCTATTAAATAACAGGTTTGGGAATGATGAATATGTATGTAGCACATGAAGACTAGTAAGTGTTTCGGGTGCTTCCGACTCATCTATGATATGATTGCGAAAAGATTAGTTCATTCACCGCAGTTGGGCACGGAGGGACGGGATTGGCTTTCCTACTTTCCAGTGATGGTGGCTAGGAAAGAAAAGGCCTTCAAGACGAAGGAAAACTCAATTAGCTATCTCCCGGGATACTAGATCGTAGACTATCTCCCAGAGCCTCATGGTTGTCTTTCGTTGTGCTAGCCCTCATCAGGGAACCTTAGTGTAGACCGTTCGATCGAGAGCTCCGACACCGCGGAAGGTTCATCAACTCTTTTTCCAGCTTCAAAAAGAGATTCAAACTCAAGAAGCAGACCCTGGGCCAATTACTGGCATTGACGAGAACGGCTTTAGTTTGAAAGTTTCCGGTACCTATAGTCGAGAGAGGCCCACTTAACTTATCCGACAAGGCTATAAAATAATGGTTTATTGACCTGTTTCCACGGACTTTCGATAATTTTGAGGTGCCCTTGATGTATGCCGTTCGTTATGCCTCTTGTGATTGAGGTCTCCGGTGGACGTTCCCTTAGTTCCGCTCGCCATCAGGCTACTTTAGTAAGCCGTTAAACTCGTGCTTCTGATAGGAAGTGCTTCTTCTACTTCCTCTTGTGCTTGTGGTTACGATTTCAAATACATACCACACTTTCAAGAGGAGATGCCGGCGAAGACTACCAGCCAAGGACCTGGGCCTACTACCGCCAAGTAGCCTATGAAGTCTCAAATTTAGTACTAAAGTCAAACTTCCCCAGAGCAGCGGAAATCAACCCATGGCAAGCAGCATACCCGTTTAAGCATAGTCGCTCGTCTAAGTTTCGGGACAGGAGTGCTCATTGCCAATTTCGGGTGAGGTAATGCTAATTGATTCTCCGTAGTTGATGAACCTCTGAGCCTGTTACTCGTAAGTAAAAATCATTCTATGCCCATGGAAAAAAGGATTTCAATGCTGATTTAGGGCCGGCCAAACGAATGAGACTTGTTCACCGACGGAAAGAGAGAGCGCTAACCCGAAGCACCGTCCCCCCTACTATCCCAATGAATCCCGCTGCTCCTACTGCTCGGAGGAGAAGAGAAGGACAGAAGAGTACGCAAAAGGGGAGAAGAGAGCTATTCGAGGCTACTCGACTGGGGAAGGGCTTGCTTGTGGCGAGCGGGCTTGCCTACGAATACTAAGACTCGTATCCGGCTTGGCTTTCGAAGGCTCTGAAAGAGTATCGAAGGGAAGGTATAAGGCTTTCTTCATAGTCTATATTAATTAGTTAGTAGACGAAGGAGACGGAGCTAGCTGACCATAGACGAGGCAATTCATATTGGCTAGCTGACTGGCTTAAGAAGGGATTGCTCGCTCTTGTTCCGGTGCCAGTAGCCTACCTTACCTTCTGCCTTGTGTTCCAGTTGGCGGTGGTGCTTCCAGTTCCGACTCTATGAATCTTTTAGAAATAAATGAATAGCACTATCGGAGGAAGTTGAGCTCACCTGCTCCGGAACCTGCGGTTATTCCATCTCCTACACGTACTGTTGCTCCGATTGCATTCTGGTCCTTTTGTTCCTCGATGGGAGAGTGACAAAAGACCTATTTCGAGCCTTCCTGCTGGAAGGTGAGATTTCCATAGTGGCTTGCTCTTTCCTTTCAACATAAAGTGTCTCATACGACGGACGAGAAGGCTCTTAAACCCACTCCTAAGCCAAGACCCTTCATGTTCTTCCGATTGCTCGCTTCAAAAAGAAAGAAATAGAACGGATTGAAGCTATAAAAGAGATATACAAATAGAAGGAGCCCACTTTATCCTGACCACTTGACTTATCTGGCTTGAACAACTAAAGAAAGTATAACTACTATGAGTAGCCGGCCCTTCAAAGAGTTAAAAAAGAGAATCTAGAACGAAGACGAGGACGAGGGGGGAGGTTGTAGTTACGAGTGCTGGTGTGCCTAGCTTTCTTAGGTAGCGTAGTGGTTTTCGTATGAATAATATCCATCGCTATAGGAGAAGGGAATTCATATGTGAAAGATGAGACCATAGGAAAATGAATTCAAGAGGTTAGGAAAAAAACCTTTCTTCTTTGTTTCCGGCTCCAATTAGATTATGCCTTTTTCTACTACCGGCGCCTACTCCCGCTCCTCTTGCTGTTCAGGTGGAACGAGTTAGGCTTTATAGCTTGTATTATGTAAGGTGACGAGTTAGGGTTCGTAGTGCTTACTTATCTGTTGAACGAACCTGGCTTTCATTTGAGACTTTTGAAGATGAAGTGGTGGTCATTCTAGAACTAGAGATGCTCTCTCAATCTTTGGAAAGCTTTCTCCTCTCGGAAGTAGCTTTCTCGATACCAATAGGGGGGCAGGTTTGGAACCCTCTTTATGTGAGATAGTGAAGCCGTAAATTTTTGGTCTCATGGGCGTTTCGCCATTTCAAATGAGACATTGGTTCCAGGACTCTTCTTAGTGGACTATTGTCCGCTTTGACCGCGAACAGCTGATCTTGGCCAGTCTTGAATTGTGACTCGACGGGAGATCTCGATTGCCTTTCATTGGTATCTGAATGGAGGCGGTCTTCAACTGTGATCCTATACTCTTTTGCTCTTGCAAGTGCTGCATCCGAACCGAAGGATACACGGGGCTCTAGAGGACGAGCAATGGGAATTCATTCTCTACTTTCGACTTCCTTTCTCTCGCCGATAGGGCAAGCGCTACACTCTGCACTGCGCATACTTGGATACCAGCTCTGTTTGAAGAGTTCCTTGAGTGAGCCTTCTTCACACCGACTTCCTTTGGTGCCCCTCCTGAGACCAAGCCTTGGCCGAAGTGGAGGGTACTACTACCGGAGACGTGCAGCCAGTCGATTGAAGCTGAAAAGACTCCCCTCACTAGAAGACATTCCCCTCGGCCCGTTTCTGAGGAAGGGAATAGGGATACGGATTTGGCAGTGGATTCAGATCCTTGATTACGCGGATTCGTATGCCTATTTTGTTGATTACGATGCAGAGGGATCGATCGCACTTCTTCTATTCAAGATTCTTTATCTTTATCTGGAACTGGTTCACAAATCATTTCCTTTTATGCGGTTCGGGAGGGCTTGGTTTCGATTCCAGAGATCGAGATTCGAATTAGCTCTTTTCGAACTCAAAAGAAAGTGAGTGAGCAAGGCTACCGTTTCAACTAGATACGAAATTGAAAGAAAGGAGAGTTCTGTCACTTCCGGGAATTAAGTAGAGGATCCCGGCTTCCACGATTACCTTTGTAGCTAAAGCAGATTAGGAAAAGGTGACTTCCACCCTTTTGATAGAGTTTCAAACCTTGCGAGTAACTCACTTGAGGGAGCTGACAACTGCTTTGAATCTGAATTGACTTCAGATGAGTCGACATTGAAGAGGTTACTGCCCAGCCGGTAGCTACTAAGGTTTCAAACCTTGTGAGGAATTGTTGCTCATGGAAAAGTCCTGCCTGGAATCACTGCTCAAGGAACCTGAAATGAATCATCTACAAGTTTTCCTTTTCCATAAAACACCTAGGAGGAGGGCTGCTTGGCAAGAGTATTCCAATAGCGAACGAACATCGTGGTTTAACCTTTCCTTTAATGGTATCTCACTCTCCAACTACCAGGATGGGAATTCAAGGGAATGGGACTCGGCTCAACGGAATGGAAAGTGATTTCAGCCATTTTTCCATACTCTAACAAGTAAGCAAGTAAACTACCATAGAGATCCACTAACCGAAGAATTCTCGACCGATTACCCTTCCTCTCGTTCAGATGCTTACCTCGGGCTTGGATCCATTGGTTGGGGAACCATTGGACCGATAGTTGGCAGCTTAGAGGGGAGGTGGAAATTGGATCGAATAGAAAGGGGATAGAGAAGAGGGGGAACAAAGAGACTTGTATTCGCCTTCCTCTCCGGTAGCAGATAGTGCCTTATTGGGCGGGCTCTGTACCGGTTGATCAGAGCTTGGATCATATTCAGAACCAGGAGAGTTGGTCAAGTCCTTTATATACATCATTGAAATGGTGGCCGGTACCGGTGGGAAAGCAGATGAGTCGATAGCACCACTCAACCTTAACTCAAATTGCTCATATCCCTCGGTCCGGCGAGGTTTTCTCATCAATCCTTCGCCCTGGAAAGATAAGTAAACTGTTCGATTCCTTTGCAAGCAGTAGATTTGGGCAAGTACAAAGACTCGGGATGAGCTCCTTAGCGCTTACTCCATCGGCAGTAGATGACCTTTCTTAGGCACCTGACTCTTACTGAAAGCGCTGACTCAATGGCAAGGGCGAGTGCCACAGCTGAATCTTCCTCCAGACTTTCCGTAAAGCGCTTTAAGGGCCTAATCGGAACTGGGCAGGATTTCCGGCTACGCTCCACGTCTGGGTTTTTATTTGATTGATCTTGGTTAGCCATTTTTCCTGGTCTTAAAAGAAAGACCAGTGGAAACATAATATGAGGCGAGTTTCTCTGTCCTCCCTTACTTAAGTGGTGCATATACCTTACTAGTGTGCCTGTACCGACTGGCCTATTGGAATCTTCATCAGTCAGTGGCTTATTAGTCTTTCGGCAATGTGAATGAAATACAAAAAGTCAACCACCCACGACACGCACTCTGGCGTAAGCATGCCCGTGCTCCAGGCATCGGGAGGTGGGAGTCATAGAACACTCGATCAAATACGAACGGAGGGAAGAGAATGGGCTAAATATCTCACTATTTAGGAAAGTCGTTTAGGAAAGCTCAAGATCTCAGTCTAGTGTAAGTCAACTTACCTCTACTCTTTCTTAGGGCAGAAGCATACTCAAGGAGATATTCCATAGAAATCGCATAGGAAATGAAATGAACTCAACTAGTTATCACGTTGAGTAAGGAAGCAAAGCAACTAGTTAGAACGCTTTCTCGCAGTCTGCCGGTAGAAGTGTTCCTGAGGGCAAGTTGAATGAGAGTTTGCATTCGCCTTGTTCGCTGTACTCTATAAGCGCCAGGTTCGCCTACCTTATTAGATTCGGCCTACAGAACTGGATTTGCATTCCTGTTTTCTTCACTTACTTTTTTCTTTATTAAATTAAGTTTAGTAAGGTCGTTTGTACAGAACCGACGGGGAACTACCAAGCCAAATAAGGTTAGGCGCCAGCACGGCTGTGCTTTACACAGCCGGGCACCAAGCCCTTAGGCCGGGGACCGCTGAAAGATCAGATGATCTTCCTCTTCCCCCCTAAAGGAGTCTTGTCAGACCGGTAAGTAAATGAAATGCCATGCAGCCGAGCAGGCACCGGTCAGAGCTCAGCACCAAGCCGAGCATTAGCCGCCGCCCGTCGCACGACCTACGGAACCTTCCCCCTATTAGGGATTTTGCGCAAGGGGCTGATAGTAAGCGGAAATCCCACGTTTAGCGGCATCGATGGGTCACACCATTAGAGCAGGGCACCCCTGGTAGTTCAGTTGTACTCCTCCCTCCAGTGGACCCAAGTCAGCCTTTGGAATCGTCAGCATGGGCTGGCGAGCGAGAGGGCAGTTGCCACTTTGAGTCAGATGAGGGGAGGTTGCTTGCAAGGCTTGCCCTCCCTAGGTCCGTTTTACGAAAGAGTCTGTCCACCTTTGAAGGTACCCAGTTAGCTGACCCGCTGCGTGCTGAATGTCAAGTGAGATGAGCTTTCCCTTTCCTTAGCACAAGCGTAAGCTGCCCTTCCTTAGCACAAGCGATAATAATTCCTTAGCACAAGCACTAAGAGCTCCACCTACTTACTGCCTGCTTGGGCCGACACCGCTCCTGCACTTGCAACAGGAACAGAGCCCACCTATCGACCGAAGACAAATTCTGCATCCGCCAGACAGGAACTTGCAGCAGATAGTCCTGCCTCACACTCACGAAAGACAACAGCGCCTACGCCCAAGCAAGGGATGCGATGCACGAACTCAACTCCTATAGCGCCGCTAGCGATGCGAGAACGTAGATCGCGACGGGGACCGCGAAGACTACTCAAACGCGCTGTAATGCTCACCTGAGCGACCAGACTCTTTCCTATATAAATAAGGCTTCTAAGGCGAGCTTGCCCTCACGACCAGCCTGACATGCCATTATTGAAGATGCTGTTAGCCCACCAACTGTAACTTTAACTTGACCACCAACGGGAGAGAAACTAGCCCACCTTAACGAACGCCCAGACTCAACAAGCTCATCTTCTTTGATCACCTTAGGCGATTTGTTCGTTCAGTGAGCACTTTTTAAAAGTAGTCATCCCTCACGTAGCGGAGAAAGAAAGAGTTGGGATTACGGAGCTGTAATTGATCATAGTCGACCAAACAGAGTTGGAATGCCCAATTGAACCTTCCATTATGCTGCCAGGCAGGCCTCACTATGCTTACATTGATGCCGAAGCTCGTTCTCAGTAAAGATGATCACCTTCCATGCTCGTACGTAAAAGAAGAACGGGAATCCTCATTCGTCAGTCCAGCCTCACCTATTCCCGAAAGAAGGGTGTAGCGGTGTAATGACTTGATAGCCTCAATCCCCGGTATGAATCTTGATTTGAGTGCTATTAGCTGTGCAAAGTGCTAAAAGCTGTTGGTTCTCGGACGGATAGGAAAGAACAGGAAAGAAAGTCACTCATAAGTTATAGATTGCACGAGATAACGAAAACGGGATTGAAAGCAGGAAGTCATTGACAAGACTGACCGCTGGGACAGATCGTATTTGAAAGAAAGTTAGCAACCGTTGACTTGCAGGACCGAGACCGTGCTACTGGACTGGCTGACTGGGTTGGCTACTCTCTGCGCTCCCAGCTGCTATGGGAAGAAAGCAAGGACTGATTCTACTGCTAGAATTCCTTATATATAAGCAAGTCAACTACCTTGGATGACTATGTCCAGAAAGAATGGGCATTAGTCAGTCACCCTACGACCTCGTATGGCAAGCGGCAATCCGGTAGGCGCAACACTGGTTCCTCCATCACGGCCTTCTTTAAATCTTCAAAGGCCCGTTGACACTCCTCTGTCCAGTGCCCAAGGAAGGTCACTTCTTGTTGGGCAAAGGAAGACTTCTTTTTGTTATTCACTCCGTTATCCACTCCTCATTTTGATGATTAATGAAGAAATGTATTCTCGTTAGCGCCTGTTCGTGCTGATTCATGAGGCGCTAAAAGCCATCAGGATCGAAACTCTTTATATCCATATGGAATATGGCAGTCTCATAGTTGGCGGATTCAGTGAGTGGTCAGTGTCCATAGAAGATGAAGATAGGAAACATGCTAGCTATCGAAACCATTCTAGCTATCCGAGGGTGAAAGATGGGGCCTTGCCTCGAATCTAGCTATCATATCAAGGAGGTGAAGGGCGGAAGATTGCCCCGAAAGGGGGTTGTGAGCCCGAACAGATGGTGTAATTGAACTGGAAATCGTGCTTGAAACAAAAGCTAGGCATTTGAATTGCTCATTGAAGTATACAACATGGATGATCATCGATTCTCGTGGTTTCGTGCCTCTTCATGTTCATGGGACTCTAATGGGTTTGATGGTTCATGAAGCATACATGGGTTACCGATGAGCGTTGGTTCGTGTTGATTCATAAAACCAAATCCCTTTTTTCTCGTCACCTTCCAATTCGAATGATGGCAAATCTCCTTTGCTTTGTCACTTGGAACATGGTCTACGAAAGGTTGGGTCATCCTATAAAACAAAAGAATTAGCTGTTTGCAACTTGAGTCCTTTTATGAACCGCTTGCTTGCAGGGCTTTAAGAATGAAAGCTATAGATATCAGGCGTACCGCAAGAAGAGAAGGATTTTCTACGACGCGAAGGGACGCTTTCGCTAACCTAAGAGCGGAAAGATCGAATGTCTAAGCCTACCGCTTTCCCTAAACTCGAGATGGATTATGTTCTCCGAGAAAAGAAAGGCCCACTCGCCCGTACGAGTACCGCAACTTGCCATCTCCCTCCACTCGGTAAGTGTTCATCTAGTACACCAAGGATATTAAGCTTGTTGATCTACCCTGCACCCGGGCTTAGAGGAACGAACTCTCTGATCAGCCAGAACTAGCACGACGAACAATGCTCGGCACTCTGTCAAGTGAGCCCCTCTCATTCTCTATAAGCCCTATAGTTGGTTTGGAACCCTTCTGTAGCTATGTCGCTTTTATGTGTCACTCATTTCCTCATCTCCCTTATATTATTCTATAATATAAGCAAGGTTTTCTAGCCGCTCGTTTCTTTAGAGATAAATATAAAGAAGGCTCGCCAGCAACCTATCTTACTAATAAAGGTTTTGGCTTGCCCCAACTCTAAACCAAATAAGGGCAAAGCCCAACCGGGTTTTCTACGCGCTTTACTAATAACATAGAAAGGGCTTTTCTTCGCTTGGTTAATCCCGGTTTTCTAATCGTGCAGCTGAAACTAATAGCCGGTGGAAGAAAGAATCGGGTGGCCGGAAAGAAGAGGGTTGAAGGAGATCGAAGGGGAGGAATTTCTTCTAGGATCGATCCATCATCGCCACCTTGCTTGCTTCTTCGGAGACGAGGGAGCTTGGAAAGAAGGATAGATTGATTCACCTAGCCGGGAGGACGGAAAGGACAGAGATATAAAGCAGCCTGTTCGGAAAGGAATCCATTAGCTATCTTCACTAGACTGCGCCACAGCGCTTGGCTGTTTTGTTTTAGTGCCCTATCAGCGCGAACGAAGACCACGACACGCACCAGGCGGATCCCAATCTCCGGACCAGACGGTCCAACTTCCGGGTCAGATGATCCCTAAGAATCAAAGAGGGGTCAAGAACGAGCATTTGAAACGGTTCCAAGTTTAGTGATGAGTGGATGAATAAGTGAGTAGTATTGCATTCAACGGAACTTTAGGACGGAAAAGCAGGTCAAAACGGACCTATTGATTGACCATAGATGCGAACTCCCGCACCCTTAGCCAGTACCAGCGACTAGTCTTCGGGCTACGAGGTATATAGGGCGAGAGCCTGCTAAGGTAAGCCTTAAGCCTACCCGTGTTGAGCCTCATGCATGTACTGAACCTAGGCATAGCCTGCTAAGGAACCCAGTAAATTGCACTACACTCAGTACGCACTTATTTCTGGGACCGCTTGATTCAGCATACAACAAAGAGTGCAACATCGGACGTTAATCAGGAAGCATACAGCAGCAAGCGCACATCTTTGCGGTCTTTCTAACCCTTATTAGATTAAGCCGGTGTCAGCCTTTAGGGTACATCCTACCCTAATCTTGAGTGTTTAACCATAGGTTCGGCACAAGAGGAATCCTTCTTAGACTCGGTTCGCCGTCAGTTTGCAAACCGCAGGTGGGTGCGAACTACTAGAGGCCCGTCCAGGAGGTTAGTCAAAATAGAGAACCTAGAAGGCCTTGATGAATCAGACCCAGAGATCATGGCCAACAACGCCAGTCACCGAGGCACCAGGAACCCTCTCTATGATGGGGACAATGAAGAGTCCACTGGCTCTAACCACCAGCTGAACCCTACAGCCCCGGCAAATCAGCAACTTTCTAACGAGGCAGTTAGCCGTCAACTAGCTGAGATTGCCCGGATGCTAGCACAATTGACCTCGCGGGTAGCCATCGGAAATACCCTGGCTGCACCTGCTGCTCAAGGAACAAACCCTCCATCTACCACCCCGGCTCAGAGGACACAGATCCACAACCACAAAGCCAACCAAGAGTAGCAGATGCTAGACCTGTAGACCCAGTACCCCCTCCAGTTCAGAATCAGCCCGCAGTTCCTGAACCTGTAGATCACTACGAGGAAGAGATCCGAAGCTGCAGTACCGGCCGTGTCCTTGGCTCCCACTCCCATGAATCAGATAGTGCCATACGTCCCACCGCAGCCGTCCGATCCTCTGATGGAGAAGATCAGTCGCCTTGAACGGGCAGTTAATAATAATAAGTTGAGTAGGGACAAGTATGATGTTGCAGATCTTGATAATCTCTCCCTATACCCCAAAGTCAGGCTTCCGTACGGTTTTAAGCGGCCAGAGATAGATAAGCATAAAAAAATAGAAATTGAATAAAAAGAGGCTTACCTCGAAGCTTAAAAAGGCAGGGGTACGGCAGGTTTGGAACCGTCTCTTTCTCCCACAGGCTACTCTTGAAATCGTGGACTCGGAGTGAATGAATAGACTACAATTAGCATTGCCTTGTTATTACCACCCGGCCTACTAGGTGTTTCGGTCTTTAGCTTAATGGTTATTAACTTATACCTCTGTTGACCGACCGTGCCACTCTAACTTAGGTTTTTATTCCTTTTCACTTCGAAACTCAAGGCTCTGTCAAGAAGAAAAATACATATGACCTTATAGTCATACAAGGAGATGCCGGTTCCGTCCGAGTTCGGGTTTGAGGTAGAGGTTTGGCTTGAGTGAGAAGGCACGGAGAGAGACTACTCCAAAAAGAAATTCTAATAAAATCTCAATGAATAGGCATCTGGAGCAGGCTTTAGATCGTCTCACTTGGAGGAATAGAACTGCTTCTGCCAGTTACCATTGCGTATGCCTGAGATGAATACCATACTACCCTTTCAAATTATCGTTGACTCGGAAGCTTACTTTGAAGCGGACTTAGAGGCAGACAACAAAGCTTACTTGCCAACCGACTTCCTTTCCAAAGAAGAAGGAGGGGATCCTTTTGCTGAACATCATCTCATCTAGTTGAGCGAAGGGATCCAGTTGCTTATGCCTTTAGTTAACACTACCTTATGTGGACCATTCCATACTAGTGGCGCGAGGGGAGAGTGACAAGAGACCTCTTCCTGTTGTTATTCTTATTCCGATTGCCGGTTCCGAATACGATAGGTAAAAAGCAAGGAAAGTGATGTCAATTGAAGGCAGGCCTTTTTCGGAGGAGGAAGATGCGGAACATATTGAGGAAGATTTTTGTTGGTCGGACGAATGACAGCCTAGAACTAACTTCCTTTGCAAGCACGCATACTTTATTTTTGAATCGATAATAGGAATGATGAACAGGCAGGCTAGGTACATGAACCTTTCAGAGTAGTTAAGGGACATCAAGCCAAGCATTCGTCCACCACGAAGCCTCAATGTCAATCGAAGTCAAAACAGGCTTATGCAGGTCTCACAACTACGGAAGAGAGGGCCAAAGGAGATAGGCTTGAAGGTCACGGATACGGCTTTAACGCAGGGGCCTGTCTAAAACCTATGCCCATAGTTCTCACTGGAGGGTGCCTTGCTTTCCAGAGTGAGATTCCTCCTTGATAGTGGGCGAAAGAACACGCAACTAAGTCGGTGATAGGTGCATCATTTGATTAAAGAACATTCTCACTATCCGTGTGCTCAACCCAATTCTTCCCACCCGATTGAGAGAGGAAGGGACGAATCGAAGGTTCAGGTTTGGCTGGGAATTGCTAAGAAGAGCAGAAAGTCTCCAACTATAAATGGATTAGCCGTCTCCTGCTATCAATCCATTAGTTGTCTCCCGACTAGATGAGGCAATGAACATTTTCAGATTCCCACTCTTCTTTTCCTAAGAAGGTGTAGATTCCTACTCCGAAGAAGGCCATTAGTGAGTTGGGCAAAACCTCTTGTTGTCGGAACCGGTTGAGATTGCCAGCAAGAAAACGGCTGCGCGAAAGCCGTTGCTTCTGGAGTACTTTGCTCCCTCGCCCTTGCTTAGTTCACTTCAAAAGCTTCGTGACTCCGCTCGTTCCTCGCTCGCTCATTACGTTCTCTAAGCTCGGATTCCATCAAGGAATGCTACTCACCCCAACCCTTTCCCTTTAAAACTAAAACGGAGAGGGAGGCACTCTATCGTGTAATGTGGGAAAAGCCCCCCGAATAACATTTTGGTGTCTTTCTGGTCAGTAATGGTGCCGTTGGTCTTGAGTTTGAGTTCTTTGCGCCAATTTGCTATCTTGAGTGGAAGCAGGAATGAAATGGTGTTTTCTATCTCTTTCGTTTCTTTTCTAAACAAATCGAAGAACCTAATGGATCAAACTCATCCTTGGCTGCTATGAAAGATATAGCTTCTTCGTACCGTACTCGCCCTTGGAATCCCCATCCACCGCCCTTCATCTAACTGCTTTAGTCAAGCAGTCACGTGCCTCTTCCACTACAATATTACATATTTTCCAATACAATATTACATATTTTTCCTCGCTCTCAACGCAAACGGTAGTCAGGTAGTCAGGGAGTCAAGCAAACAAGCCTGGGAAGATGCGCCCGATTACGCAGCCTCATAAGAGAGGGATCGTATTGTTATGGATGGCGCAACTTTTGAACATCGTTTTCGAGGACGCACTTTCTCTTTTGTAGGTAATAAAGGATAAAGAAAGAATAGAATAGATGCGGTTGTTTAAGAAATTGAACCTATCATTTTTTTTTTTGACAAAAGAGTTCCGACGTTTCCAAAACGTTTCCCGTGGCCAGGCCCAAGCTTAGTCCACTACTCAACTCAGGTTTTTCCTCGCTATAGGCCATACAATAGAGAAATAGATAGGATAGTATATATATAGGGAATAGAGAGAGGAAGAGCATAGGACTAGGAAAGTAATTAACTTAATTAATGTTTGGACTAAACTAAACACGAGGATTTCTTAAGGGTGGTTTCGGATGGGATACTCAGGTTAGGGGGAATCCTATGTTCATTGTTGTGCAGAAACTCAAAGCGGTTAAGGCTGCTCTGAAGAAGTGGAACACACAGGTCTTTGGTAGAACCAATGAGAGGGTGATTCGAGCCAGAGAACAGAGCTGCACCTCGTACAATCGACGTTTGTCCAGCAATCCCTCATATAGCTTCTGCTGAGAAATTATGGGCGCTTGCTAAAGCGTTAGACGATGATTAATCGCTGGCTAGACAGAAATCGCGTGCAATTTGGCTCAAGGAGGGTGATCAGAACTCTCGATTTTTTCATGCTGCAGGCGAGAAGATCCATTTTGAGGGAGTGGAGATCACAGGCTTAAATCAGATTAAAGCTCATGCTGTAAACCATTTCGAGTACTTGCTTGGCTCGGCTAACCTGGTCACTACTGCATCTCCTATTCGAGTTGGCAATCGGCTCAATGCGGCTCAACAGTTCTCCTTGAATTCTAATATCACTGCTGAAGAGATTGGGGCTGATGTTACCCGAGCATGCCTTAACTTCTTCAGGAGTGGAGTAAGAAGATGCTTAAGCAACTTAACTTTCTTATGCCTTATTCTCATCTCAGAAGGATAACCCTTCCCGAATTGATGACTACAGGCCTATCTCCCTATGCAATTTAATTTATTGTACAAGATTATTGAAAAAAATCCTTGCTAACAGACTTAGAGAGGTCTTGGACTCTCTTGTTGGACCTGATCAGACGACATTTGTTAAGTTAAGGGCAGGAACGTCGATTGAAAATGTTCTTTTTTGCGCATGAGCTGGTTCTCTATTTCCATAGAGACAGAAATTCTGCCCAGTTCTGTGCGAAAGTGGACATTCAGAAAGCCTATGACTCAGTGTCTTGGGATATGGTGATTGGGGTCCTTCGAGAGATGAATTTTCCTGAGAGGTGGTTGTAATGGATTACTGCTTGCATCTCTACTCCCTCCTTTGAAATCTTGATTAATGGCTCACCCTCAGAATTTTTCAAGGCTAATAGGGGTCTGAGGGAGCCATACCTTTTTACTTTGTCGTAGCCGGGCCTAGAGGTGCCTGCCCTCTTCTCCCTTTTCTTATTGTCTGTCTTGACCTACCCACCGCCCTTGTCTTAACACGATGCTCCTACTTGACTTCCCTTCCTCTCAATTCAAAGTTGATTCCCAATACATCTACGATCAATTCAATTAAGCGAATCTTCTCACTCCCCTGTCTACTAAGAAAGAGAAGTTAGTGAGAAGGGAGTCCCTTACAACATCAGGAAAACAATTCAATCCCACGGTAGAAGAGAACAAGAAAAGCTCGTACCAACGAAGAATTCCTCGTCCCTTGGATACGTAGATTCACTAGTGACCTTAGCTTAGCTTGGTTCAACAAGTCAGGTGTAGATTTGATAGTGACAGAAGCATCTTAACCAGGTCGAGAGCTTGAAGCAGCTCCAAAAGCATACCTAGGACCAGTAGATATAGTTGCATATCCGGTTCCATTATCCATTAGACTTGGCTTCTTTTCGTTCGGTTCCATACCTTTCAAGAACTAAGAGGTAGCAGTAGTCGCGAGAGAATCATAGGTTGGTACATAAGCATAGGTGGCTGGAGCAGTTCCATATGTAGCATACTTTTTCGTTTGAGACCATATCCCGATCGAGACCCGTATCGTCCCCCTCGTGATCGATAGCCGGACCCATGCTTCCGGGACCGAGATCCAGCCCCTCCCGGTCTCGGGCACTGACTCACGCGTTTTGTACCTCTACCTCTACTCTCTACTACTACCTCTACGTCATGATACCGATCAAACGTTTGGTTTGATTTGTTGCCTGAAATTGACATACATCTATCGTTGTAGTGTTCGGGATTCAGATCAACAGGAATCTATTTCCTCTATCGTTTAAGGGATTACTAGGGAACCCCTTGGTGATCCTTTTGGTCTTCTTTCCGCTCCTCTAGTAAGGTAATGGAATCGAATTAGGTTAGCTCTTGCTAGCTGGCCTCCTAAGCCTAATTCCTGAAAGAATGGAATGGTATTCGCTAGCCTTTCAACCATCTACATATCTGTTCCCCGATCCAAGAGCCCGATCCTTCCACACCCGAGCAAACCAAGTCACGTTGCAGGGCCTGCTCTCGCATTTCTTTCATTAGATCACTCCAGTTCGTGATCCGTGGAAGGCTTGGATCTTCTCTTCCCGATTCCTATACCATACGCATCTATCCCCAGAGCAATGCTGTGTCCACCTTCTTGAACTAAGGGACATGCGCCAGTTTAAAGTCGTTTTCCATATCCACCCCACAGACAATGTTGAACCCCAAAGAGCAGGAGCAGGTTCGGGCCCATCTAGCTCACAGCTTGTTATGGCGAGACAAGACAATCAAAAGCGGCCCCCTTAGCTCAACTCTAAAAAGCTCTATACGCTCAATAGCGCGGTGTTTAAGGCAAATAAAATAAACAGGCACGCAGGCTCTTTCCTAACACACAAGCTCCAAACTAAACTCGCGAGTTTAGAAGTTTAGAAGCACGAAAAAGGCCACTCACTCAGCGCGCTTTTAGCGCTCGCCTACTGACTAGGGGCATTGAAGTTCACCGGATAAAAAAGGATAAACAGAATGTCCGAAGAAAAAGAACTAGCCAATCTTCTTCACAAGCGAAGAAAGGGAGAAACGACAGAAAGAAATAAGGATCTTCGACTAGTCGGATCTACTCTACTACAAGAGGTGAAAGCACTTCGTTGCTACTGGCTTTCAATCTCGATCTGCCAACAGTCAATCGAAAAGAGGCCTTGCTTCTTTTCTTCATCCGTATTCGGATGGGCCTTGCTTGGTCAGGACTAAGTCAACCGCGACTAAAGAATCTGCCTTTAGCTCCGTGGCTCTAGCCGGCAAGGGACAAGGATAGAAAAGAGTTCCCAAAAGGTGGGGAAGGTAGCGAAAACAAGCAAAAGAAAGGAGCTCACAAGAGGCTTGAACGCGGGCTTAAAAAAAAGCGGGTGTAGCTGGTGTTGCTGGTGATAGTAGTAGGCTTATCGATAAGCTAGTGAGAAAGCGAGCAAGCAAGATACGTCTCAGCGCGAAAAGAAGAAGCTTCTTGACTTGACTTCTTATTCTTAGGTGTAGTGGAGTCAATGAAGGGAAGGTAAGGCTCGCACCACTAGGCCTGGGGAACTACGGCAGCAAGTGGAGTTGACGGAGGAACACTACATTCTACTCTGACGGATTCGCGTATGGTATACTAGCAACTGGCGAAGAGCCAAACGGGGTCGTGTCCGTCCCTTAGCAAGAAGGCGAGGGGAGTGGAGAATACTAAAGGCCAACAAGCGGGGTGCTCTCCTAGGGGCGGCGTGAGAAAGCCTACTAGCAAGGGGCGAGTGGGAATATTACTTGCACAAAAACCAGCGGAGTGGGGACAGCTCACACCACTTACTGATTGGCCTGTTTTCATCGGTCAGCAATTAACTGTCAGTCTGTCTCTCCTGCCGTTCAGTCATACCTTGGCATCGGACAAGAACTTTTAACCAACCCGAAAAGCAAGCAAACTAGGGAGCAAGTGGAGGCGGGAGATGACTTACTACAAGACGGAGTGCCCTAGTAGCAAAGGCCGGTCCCTACTATTGTTTTCAGATATACCATTTCCGGATCAGAGAAATGCCCAATTGCTTTAGTCGCCTACCTCATTTGAAGTGCTAGTGTTGCTTGTTCAATGTCTGTTTTCCGATAAGCGGATAAGACTGCCCGCCTTGATGATCCCGGAGTTTGCTCTTGGCTACGGACTTGACGTTGACTACTTCTTTTCTTTCTAGTGGCGCACTTAGGCTTCCAAGCCTAGCCTACTTATTGATCTCCTTCACCATCGGTCTCAGTGTCAGGCCTTGAAGCTCGTATGGCTTGGTTGGGCTTGGGCTTGCTCCTCCCATTCCTTCTCTTCTTTATGATCTCGCTAACCGATTTGGAGGAGGCAAACTTTCCTTAATCGGAATGCCTGTTTAAATGGTTGTCTAATGTCTACCACTTGATAGAGGGCAGAGCAGCATTCTCACTATTTTGATAGACCCTTCTTTAGCACACCTCGCTCTGCCTTGCCTGGTGGTTTGTTGGAGGGCTACTAAATAGAACTCCCCCGGGCTACGACTTGCACTTTCAGTGAGTCGAGTAAGAAAGCACTAGGTCTAATCACACTACTAGGCCCATTTTTCAAGTAGGGCACATAATTGGAGCTAGAAGGGTAGGGCAGAAAAAGATAAGGGGAAGAATCGGCTAACGTCACGGTCCTCAGAGGGGGATGGCAGCTATATGGCTGTTTCCAAGGCTATAGAAAAAAGGTCCCCATGGTGGACCAGGTCCCGTTCTAAATTGTGTGATGTTTTTTCGACTTAGGGCTGATATGACAGATAAGCTACCTGCCAGACCAGATGGACCTCTTTTCCCTGAACCTAACGGGGTTAAGCAATTGAGCCCCCTATGAGAGGATATGAAACACTCTATGGAATTGGTACCTTCTGCAATCCAGAAAATCTGAGTTTGGAACCTGGCATATTCCAGTACAGAGGAAGAGCCACAAGCGCAATAAGGATCGAGATCTGATCGGGAATCTCACAAATATGATCGAGTAGAGAGAGCTAACCGAGCAATAGCACAAAGGAAAGAAGGAGCCTTCGTTTACTTACACCTATCTTCCTTTTGAACCTTCCTTGCACAAGCAAGAACAAGAGACTGTGTAAACCCCTATGCTATGTTTCGTCGTCCCTTTAACCCAAGAGTAGTTCGGAGTTCAGGTTTGCCTGGAAACCATTCTCGAAGTGAGGGAGAGGTCTTACGTAGCTTTTGTTTCATAATAATCCGGGTAGAGAGTATACCTCCTTATGCTATAATTGATCAATTACAGCCGGAAAGCGTTCTCACAGTAAATCAATAGTGCCACACTTAGTTATCACTGCTTGGCATAATGTTCTGGTGGAGTCGTTTTTTTGATTTTGATTTGGTTTGATACCACAGTATGCTCTTTTTTGGGGGTATCAACATTCAATCTTCGCGTACACAAAAAGAAATAAAAATCTCTTAAACTGGTCAAGCTACTTTG
>Ga0153971_1000003_pt1 | contig 26640 bp, 15 predicted proteins | sample TSGA055MetaG_FD_104686 | JGI IMG/M metagenome (GOLD analysis project Ga0153971, IMG submission 104686) | Attine ant fungus gardens microbial communities from Georgia, USA - TSGA055 MetaG | ecosystem: Host-associated > Fungi > Mycelium > Unclassified | place: USA: Georgia, George L Smith State... | reverse complement strand
GAAAAAGGAAGCAATTCAAAGAGATACTTATGGCAAAGTTTGAGGAATACATAGAATTCCGAAATCCGTACACCTCTCACATGGATTTCCCCCACCAACAACTGACGTCCCCATTTCTTTTGATAACTCCTCATGTCTTTAGCGAGCCTCTGGAGTCTTCTGTGGCAGGTATCGAACACGTTGCCTCTTAGTCAGAGGCGGATAGTCGAGGAGGTTCATGTCCTCGTCAGAAGGAGATGAGGGTGGCTGAAAGGTCTTCATCCAATTTTTGCGCCGTTGTTGTTCAATGGCAGCGACGCGGTCCACTTCAAGTCGATGAGCCAGATCCTTCTGGCATTGCTCTTCCTCCTTTCTACGACGTTCCGCTTCTTCTGCCAATTTCCGGGCCTCCTCTTCCAATCTGGCTTTCTTGGCGACTCTTGCTTCTTTTCTTGCTTGACGCTCTGCTCATTCTTGCTCCTCCTGTTGATGGAGGCGACGGTCAGCCTTTTGACGGTGGCGAACTAATTCCTCCTCATATCGCTCATCATCCGAATCAGAGGTGTTGGGAAGGTTATTGATGATGGAGGACATTGTGGTTCAGAATCTGAAGAGGAAAGTCTCTGACAAAGTATTTAAGCAATATATCAGGTGATAATTGTATTGCTTATGCATAGAAGCTTCAAGGGCTCAGCCTTAAAGGGGGGGTACTGTCATATTCCAGAAATATGATAATTATGTAATTTATTTCTCCTAATTATTCTCCTAATATTAATAATAGTAGGATAGCGTAGTAGACTACTCTTCTCCTATTCCGGACTTCCTATAAGTACTAAGTAGTTACAGTGTAATTCCTCAGTTTGTAAATTAACGTCATCTGGTCTTAATTACATCTTATCCTCTCCGACTCCTCTACTTGACCACTTAGGACCTCTGCCTCGACGACTTCCACTACTCCAAAATACGCGACCAACCTCACGATCGGAGACCAGAACGCAACACATAAGTTGAAGCCAAGGTCGTTCAATAAGTCGTTCTCCGCTCCGATGTCCTTGACAGTCCGCCAGAGTCTTCTTTTTATCATTGCTAAGTATATCCTTCTCCGACATCGTATATTACTATGGAACAGAGTGTGGTTTCTAATTATTACTTATACTTACTTTCTCCGGAATTCCGTTCTTGACAGTTATACGGATCCCCGGACACTGGTAGTGAAATTTCGACGAGGTCTCAAATTAGGCATCCAAAACCAGATTGCCACCATGCCTTACAGATGGCCAGCTGACACCAACCCCAACGCATGGTACAAAGTAGCACAGAGGATCGACCAGGCGCACCTTGCAAATGAAGTCTTTCAGTCCATGTCGTGCTCCGCCCCTTCTGCATCACTCAGAACCGTCTCTGCCCGATCCCCACCATTGTCTGCAGCAAGGTTATTCCTTGCTCTGCTCCCACCAGTCATTCCGAAACCTCTGCCGACCACTCCATCTATGGGAGTCCCTATGGACATGGACGTTACTAGAAAAGCAAGATTCTTGCCTCCGAGAGGGTGCTACCGATGCGGAGATGCAAACCATGTAGTCCGAGATTGTCTCCATCGCCTGGACATCCATCAGCTCACCACAGAGCAGCGGGAGGAGTTGATTGAAGATCTGTTGGTGTTGAAAGATGCAGTTCTGATAGAAGAGTTTTGTCCTCCGGAGGAAGAGGATTTTGTATAGTGTGGCCGGTGATAAGTGTGCCCCAGTCGCCAGTAAATAAGTTCACTATATTGACTATAGAGGACCCCAATATAATTAACAGTGAACTAGTAGATGCATTGCCCTCTATTCCTCTCGTCTTGGCTCTGCTCCACAAACCCAAGTAGGAGAAGAGACTGCCCAAACTCTTTTTAATCAGTGCTCTAGATGCACGAGGGACCTCCCTACTTCTGCCAGTAGAAATTGGAACTATGGACACGAGCAAACTCCACTCTGTCGAAGCTCTCCTAGACTGCAGAGTGACCAAAAGCCTCATCGACAGAGATTTTGTCTGTTCAAAAGGGATGAACACCTGGATCCTCTCATATAACATCCTAGTCTTCAATGTTGACAGTTCCCCTAATGAGGCAGGACAAATCTCTGAGGTTGTGAATATAGTTCTCCGTTACAAGACTCACTCCGAGAGGATGCTCCTGGCCATCTCCAGACTTGGGAAACAGTGTCTGATCCTAGGCTATGACTAGCTCAAGGACCACAACCCCAAGATTGACTGGGAAAAAGGAGAAGTCGAAATGACTCGTTGTTCTCTCTGGTGTGAGGAAGGACACACCCTACAGAAGGAACAAACTCACCAGAAGAGGATTGAACTCCAAGCCCTCTGATCTTGTTGTGACGGACCCATACCCCTGTTCCAAGAAGAGTCAGAGTCTGAAAAAGAGCCTCCACAAATGCATTACCCGAGTTGGGAGCTTGGAGACCGATTGTTCCTCACATGTCTCTTCTCAGAGCCCGACCAAGTCGACCTCCGAGCTATAGCCACAACATCTCAGTGCCTAGCAGAAGGAGCCAGATACAGTACAGAAGCATAGGCCACCACCACTCCACTGCCCACCTACATCGCAGAGTTCTGATCCGTATTCGCTAAAGAGGACTTTGACATACTACTGGAGCACTGCAAATAGGATCATGCGATTGAGCTAATACCTAGAGCAGAGCCTAAGTCGTCAAAGGTGTACCCCCTATCTCTGTTGGAGCAAGTGGAGTTGGATACCTTCCTGGGGGAGAACCTTCGTACTAGACGAATTCGACTTTCGAAATCCTCTATAGCAGCTCCCATGTTCTTTATTAAGAAGAAAGATGGTTCGCTCTGTCTAGTTCAAGACTACCACACTCTGAGCGCCATAACCGTCAAGAATAAATATCCTTTCCCCCTCATCTCTGAACTTATCTCCCAACTCTGCGGAGCCCGGTACTTCACAAAACTGGATGTCTGCTGGGGTTTCTCTAATATACACATCAACTCCGGAGATAAGTGGAAAGCAGCCTTTTGCACTAACTGAGGCTTCTTCGAACCCCTCGTAATGTTCTTTGGAATGACCAACAGCCCCGCTATCTTCCAGACTATGATGAACAATGTCTTCAGAACTATCATAGCAGAAGAAATTGTTGTAGTATACTTGGACGACATCTTGATCTTTACAAAGACGGAAGAGGAGCATGAACGAGTGGTCCAGAGAGTCTTAGAGATACTGGTGGAACACAAGTTATTCCTCTATCTGGAGAAGTGTGAGTTCTACTGGAAGCAGATTGAATACCTCAGGCTGGTCATCTTGGAGAACAAGGTTGCGATGGACCCTGTTAAAGTTGCCAGAGTCTGCAAGTGGCCCATCCTGGAGAGCCAGACTGACGTGCAGGCCTTCATAGGCTTCGTTAACTTCTACTGTCACTTCATCCAAGACTTTTCAACCATAGCTTGACCCCTCTTTGACCTCACTCGATCTGATCACGCCTGGAACTGGGGTATCAAGGAACAGGAAGCCTTCAAATGTCTCAAGATGGTGGTGACTACTGCTCCGATCCTAGTGTCACCCCAGGACTCAGAACCCTTCCGTATCGAGGCCAACAGTTCAGATTTCGCCTCTGGAACCATCCTCTCTCACCAGCTACCTAGAGAAAAAAAGTGACATCCGGTAGCTTTCTACAGCAAATCCCTGTCTCTGGTGGAACAAAACTACGAGATCTATAACAAGGAGATGCTTGCTATCATCTGCATACTAGAAGAGTGGAGGCACTTTCTGGAAAGAGCTCGGTACCTGGTAGAAATCTAGATGGACCACAAGAACCTGGAGTACTTTATGACAGCTAAAAAACTCAATTGTCACTAAGCCTGTTGGTCTCTGTACTTGGCTTGCTTTGACTTCAAGTTGATTCATCGCCCCGGATGCTCCATAGGGAAGCCAGACGCTTTATCGCAGAGACCAGACCATGGCAAAAGAGCCTCCGACAACGAAGACATAGTCCTTCTATGACTGGAGCTTATAACAGTCTGAGCCCTTGAAGGACTTCACCTGGAGAGACAAGAGCAAGACATGCTTAGAGAAATCTACCAAGGGAACCAGAAAGGCAACTAGGAAGAGCCCATAGCAAAGGCAGTGAGAGAACTCCAACAAACATTGAGTAAGATAGTCTATTCTGTGGAATAGTTGGAAGATGACGGAGTACTCCAGTTCAGAGGTAAGATCTACGTTCCCTGGAATTCGGACTTACGAAGGCCGATAGTCTTGCTATGCCATGATACAAAGGTCGCTGGACATCCCGGACGCTGGAAAACATTAGAGTTGGTATCTAAGAACTACTGGTGGCCTCAAACGTCTAGGTATATCAGGTAGTATGTCAGCACCTGTGATCTCTGCCTCAGAACGAAACTGATAAGGCAGGCTCTGGTAGGCGAACTGTATCCTCTCCGAATTCCAGACTCGCGATGGAATACGCTTAGTGTGGATTTTCATTGCAGAACTCCCCCTCTCCTCCAGACATGACATGGTAATAACAGTGGTAGACTCGGTGTTGAAATGGGCACACTTCATTCCAATGCATATGACGGTAATAGCAGAAGGAGCAGCCCAGCTTTTCTTACATCAAGTCTGGAAACTCCATGGTCTTCCAAAGTATGTAGTCTTGGACCGTGGACCTCAGTTCATCACTCGTTTCACCAGAGAGCTTTACCGCCTCCTAGGAATAAAGTTGGCATCTTCTATAGTCTGGCACCTCCAAACCAATAGGCAGACAGAACGCATCAACCAAGAATTGGACCAGTACCTCCGGCTATTTGTAAATGAGTGGCAGGACGATTGGTATGATCTCTTACCCATGGTAGAGTTCCAGCACAACAACCACGTCCACTCCACTACCCAGCAGCCTCCATTTCTACTCGACACTGGACGTATTCCTTGCATAGGCTTCGAACCCTGACAGAACCACTTGGACTTAGAGATGGTCAATGAGTTTACAGAAAGAATGAGAATAGCGATCGAAGAAGCAAAATCCGTGATCTGCAAGATACAGGATGACATGAAAAGATACTATGACCATTGAAGAACTCCAGCTCCGGTATTCAAACTTGGCGACAAAGTCTTCCTCGATGCATCAGATATCCATACTATACACCCCTCACAGAAACTCTTGCACCGACAGCTTGGCTCCTTTGTAGTGGAACAGCAGATTGGACCTATGGCCTATCGCTTAAGACTGCTACACAGGATAAAGCAACTCTATTCAGTATTCAATATAGTAAAACTTACTCCAGCCCCAGACGACCCGATTACAGGATGCATGATAGAGGACTACCCACCACCCATAGTCATCGACGGAGAAGTGGAGTAGGAAGTAGAGGAAATACTTGATAGTCGTTGGCACTGGAGAAGATTCCAGTACTTCATTAAGTGGAAGGGATATGGCCATGAACACAATTCCTGGAAGTCCGCTTCTGAAGTCTCTGCACCAGAACTCACAGTGGAGTTTCATTGCAAATACCCCGGAGCTCTGAGACACATCCGACCTGCGGAGTTCGACAACATTTTTCATTCCAAGTCCATCGCTCTGAGATGTAGCAATCTTGAAGGGGAGGTGAATGTAAGGGGACACCTCCATTTCCATCCCTAAACGGCATGACAATACTCTGGAGCTACCTTAGCCTGTTTACTAGTGATACTTAAACACACTAGTTTAGCTCCGATCCTGCCAATCCTGACACTAAGAGATGTATATAATATAGAGGATCCCTCCAGGAGCCTCATCCTAATCTCTGAGGATTCTCCTGGAGGTGAGTTGTACCATAATCACAATCTGTAATATTACTGAGGATTCTTCTAGAGTCTTGTGTCCAGTCATCCTTACAGAGCCTGTATTAGTCCTCCAGAGTAACTCTGTACCTAATCAAATATTACATAGTAATATTTGGTCTTATCTCCATCATTCCAAGAGCACTCTATTATCTCCTAGCGTACTTTTATTGTTCAGACCCTGGTTACCAAATACAGGGATGCAAAGACACCATAGTATATATAATGTAAATTATTCTCTCCAAGAGCCTTATCTAATTCTCTAAGGAATCTCCTGGAGGTAGGTTGTAACATATTTCATAAACTATAATTTAACTGAGGAATTTCCTGGAGTATTTCTACTCTAGTTGCCCTTATAGTAGAATTAGATCTCATTACCAGAGCCCCAGAAATTCTCAGTAGACAGCCACCCTCCAGTTACCCTCTACTAACAAACTCTGGCCCTCTAAGCACTCTGCTCCAAAAGAGATGTCACTCCCTGTGGATACTCCTCTAGCTATAGCCAATGCCTTGGGCTACCTGCAACACCATCTCCAAGAGCTCACTGAATACCAGAATGCTTCAGAACACACTATCAATGCTACTCTTATGGGTCTGATAGCCTAACTATAACAACTCACTCAATTCATGACCAGCCCTGCTCCCACTCTGACCGTCACTCCACCTCCTGTATCTGTACCTCCCCTGCCTGTCAGCTCACCTCCCCTGGTCCCAGCTGCTCCGTCTAAATAGTAAGCAAGGCCAAAACTCCCCTCTCTCCCAGACTTCTCCAGTGATTAAAGTTCTGGTTGAGCTTTCTTTAACTTCTGTATGCTATATTTGCATCTGGTCCTGGAGCAGTTCAGCTACGATAAGAAAAAAATCTTCTAGACTCTTACTTTTTTCAAGAATGGAAGGGCTACAAGATGGTCCAAAAATCTCTTTTGCTAGGAAGCAGACACTGGCGTTTTTCCCATTCAATCCTGGGCTAACTTTGAACAACAGTTCCAGAGTCAGTTCTTTCTAGTTAACATGGAAGTAGATACCGTCAATACTTTGGAAGGGTCCTTGTACTATTAAGGAAACCAAACAGTGGACAATTACTTGGACAGCTTCCTGACCTTAGTCTTGGATGCCAGATATACAGACTCTTAGACCCTGGTAGTAAAATTCTGCTGTTATGCCATACAAACGTTTAGGCAAAATAAGTGACAATTTGCACCCTAATAACCAGAATAACCAGCTCAAGAGAAGAGCTTGGTCCCCCTAGAGATGTTCCCTAGATACCCAGTCATAGACTCGAGCACCTAGCTTGAGTAGCAGAGTAGTGGCTGTGACCACTGCTACATACACCTCATAGACGCTTGCCCAGACACCCTATATCAGATTTCCAATGGATTTTCCTTCTAGAAGTGCTCTTGAGGATGGAAGTGAACTTAGACGAGTTAATGCAACCTGAGCAACATCATACCTTAGTGGCTGGCAGCATTATTTATAGAAGAGTTATAATCAGATCTGAGCCATCATCACTGATGGCTAATTATAGCAAGATTAAGATAGTTAAGCCACTATGGAGTTGCATTGCAATAGCAGTGAAAGGAAATTGGAATCTGGGAGAGTAAAAAGACATAGAAGAGGTAAAGAGAAGAACAGAGAAGTGTCAAGAACATGCGGAGCAGGGGTAGAGTGACCCAGAGTAGAGTGGAATTACCCCAGAGTGGAAGGGAGTTGACAACAAAAGTAAGGGAACAACCTTGGTCTCAGCTTATGCACTATGCCTCGATCTGCTGTTGTGTATGTGGTTGCATATTTCAGGAGGATAGAATTGTTGTCAGGAATGTAGGAGAGGAGTGGTATATAAATTGATAGGAGTGGAGATGGATATTAAAGATGTAAATGACTTTAATCTACAAACTAAGGAACTACTGAAGTACTTATACTAAGTCCGGAATAGAAGGAGTACAAGTAACTAATCTACATCCTGATCCTATAGGAGTAGACAACAGGAGTTTAGGAGCGAAAAATTAGTAATAATATAAAATATAAAAGAAATTATATTATTAAATGGGTATTTTCTATTATATGACAAGAAGCTAAGAAGAGAGGCAGCAGGAAGGCTAGATGAAAATAACACACTCGAGAGCAAGACAACTCAAGATCGCCGTCTCCATCTATGGCCCAGCAAGAGGCTTAAGCATCATGTGAGGGAGGGTTCCCAGAGTAGGACTAAAAGAGTAGGGAGCAGTTAGCCAGTGTTTGGGAGGGGTGCCATCTCATTATTACAGCCTTGCTATGTTTAGAAATTCAGAGGTTTTCTTTGTCTCACTTTCTTTATTGTCTTTTTGCTTTGTAATCATAATAAAATACTCTAGGGCACAGAAGGGAACTCAATCATCATACCTCTATCATTATCCCTCTCTGTTGCTCTAGAGCTTAATGGCTATTCTTGAGTAACTAAATTTCTAAGTTTCTAAGTGTTCTCTTTTACTTTCTAAAACCTACCAAACCTCTCTCTCGATGGGAATTTGAGCCCCAATGAACTTGGGCATTTGCTTGCACTAGGAGTTAATAGCTCACTATGTATTATTGGAGTTGGCTTCTAGTTATATGATCAGCTAAAGAAGAGCCCACACAATGGCACAGGAGTTCTAGGTAGTTCTGCTATATTGACAGTGAGCCAGACTACTAGACTAGGTAAGGGCAGTAGTGTCACGACATGAGACAAATGTACGTCTTAGAGATCCTATTACAGTAAGACCTATCTCGAGTGGATTCATAAATACTTTATTATTATTTCTTTTGGCTATTTAAGTCTCCCTTCCTATTTCCCATTGTCTTTAAGCTCTTTTTTTATATTTGATCATTTCCCCAGTGCTTACTTGTTAGTGCACAATTGTAAGATATCTCAGAGACTTTTTAAATTCTCATTTGTTTTTACCTTTGTCTATAATCAATTCCCTTTGATCTCCATTACTGCCAGAGACTCAAGTTGAATGTCCAAAGTCAGATCACCACAATACCCTTTGGATGATCCATAGACACTGATCTAGAGACCTGGTATGCAATAGCCTAGAGAATTAACCAAGTGCAGTTGGCGAATAAAGTCTTCCAGTCCATGCTCCATTCAACGACCTCGACCCCCACGTGCTCTGCCCTTCCTCAATTGACCCCTTTCTTGGTACTTCATCCCTCTCTAACAGCTCTGCCCCCCATTTCACCAAGGCCCCCTTCATCTACACTGTCGGGAAGGATACCTATGAACATAAATGTAGTCCGAAAGATATGCTCTTTGCCTTCATAAGGGTGCTATTGGTACAAAAAGACCAATCATCTTGTGAAGGACTGCTCCCACTGCTTGGATATCCAAAGGTTAACCATGGAACAGAGAGAGGAATTGATTGAAGACTTAATGGCTCTGAAGGATGCAATAAAGGAGAAGAAATTTTGCTCCGTTCTGGAAGAGGATTTTGCTTAGCATAGCTAGTGAAAAGTATGCCCCAGTCACTATTAGTAAATAGGTTTGCTGTATTGAATATAGAAGAGATCAATATAGATACTAGTAAACCTATAAATGCACCCGTTACCTTTACTCCAGATAGAAAAGCCCTACCTTGGGAGCCAAAATGGAAAAAGAGGCTACCTAAATGACTCTCCACTAACACCCTCGATGCTTATAGAACATCCATCGTTCTCTCCATAAAGATCAGCACCACTGATACCAGCAAAGTATACTCCGTCAAGGTACTTTTAGACTCCAGAGCTATGGATAACTTCATAGATAAAGATTTTGTCCATACAAAAGGTATGAGTACCTGGAGCATCTCTCGCTCTATACTGGTATACAACATAGACAGCTCCCCTAACGAGACAGGTCAGATCTCCAAAGTGGTGAATATAGTCCTCTGTTATAAAACTCACTCCGAAAGGACGTTCCTTGCCATCTCCAGTCTTAGAAAGTAGAACATGATCCTTAGCTACACCTGGCTCAAGAACCACAACCCAGAGGTCAATTGGCAAACTGGAGAAGTATAGATGAACTGATGCCCTCCTCAATGCAAAGGATGCCACGTGATCTGAAAGAAACAAGCATCGTGAAAGAAAGTGGAGGCTAGAGCTGTCAACATTTGTCAAGCCATATCTTCTCTGGAGTACACAAAAGACTTGGAAAAGGACAAGATCCTCTGCCAGACATGTAAAATCAAATATGAACAAGGAGACAAACTCTTCATAACGAAATTACTCCTGGAGTCCACTGCAGTGGACCTATGCACCACCTCCATGATTGTAAGGGGATAACTCTAGAGGTATGCTTAGTGACGTGGGTAGGCTCCCACCTAAGGGCTGTCATCCTGCCGATCGCATTCTCACTCTCTCCTGTCTTTCCTTCTGTGACATACTGTGTGATTCCTCTAAAACTATTATTGGACTTAGTGTGAATATCTGTCAGGTACCATGAGAATGGTGCCTTGATGATCTAGTAGTATAAATACTAGTCTGCTGTTGTAGATATACTTCAGTTGAATATCACCTTAGCTTCTGGGACTACTCAATAAGCTTACTGGGCCTTCGCTTGTGTGTGAAGTGCGCCCTAACAATGATCTCCTAGAAACTTGCAGAAGGAGCCCATTGAGCCTTGGAAACACGGAAAAGACTTTTCATCTTACCTAACTGTGTCAAAGGATTTGAATCTGTGTTTGCAAAGGAAGACTTCAACATCTTTCCAGAGCACAGGCAGTAGGACCATGCTATCAAGCTTATTCTGGGTTCAGAGCCTAAGTCGTTGAAGATTTACTCTCTATCTTCAGTGGAATAAAAGGAGTTGGACTTCTTCTTGGAGGAAAATCTGTACCAGACGAATTTATTCTTTCAAATCTCCTATGGTAGCTCCAGTGTTTTTTATCAAGAAGAAGGATAGCTTGCTCCGATTGGTTCAGAACTACCAGGCTGTCATATTCCAGAAATATGATAATTATATAATTTATTTCTCCTAATTATTCTCCTAAAATTAATAATAGTAGGATAGCATAGTAGACTACTCTCCTCCTATTCCAGACTTCTTATAAGTACTGAGTAGTTACAGTGTAATTCCTCAGTCTGTAAATTAACATCAATTAGTCCTAATCGTATCTTATCCTTTCTGACTCCTCCACTTGACCGCTTAGGACCTCTGTCTCGACGACTTCTATTACTCTGAAATACACGACCAATCTCACAACTGGAGACTGGGGCATAACACATAAGTTGAAGCCAAGGTCGTTCAACAAGTCATTCTTTGCTCTGACGTCCTTGATAGTCCACCAGAGCCTTCTTTCTGGTTTTGCAATCACTGTTAAGTACTATCTATTCTCCAAGATAGTTTAGTACATTATTCCAGAGTATAACTCTATTATTACTCTATTCCTCCACACTCTGTCTGTCCATCCTTGACAGAATTTACAGACTCACACCGGTTCTTGTTGTGTTTTAATTCTGGTGTCTCGCTAGTCTGTAGCTCCCTCTTCTGGGAGTAATTCCATCTCTCTTGCTGACCAAACTATCAGTTGCTTTACTTCAGGCCTCCCAAGGAGGTCTAGATATCTTCAATCGGGGACTCCTCGCACTCTGGTGTGCCCCCACTCATCTCCACCTCTAGTGAAACCTTTGGAATTCTATGGAGTGGACTCCACCACTATCTCTCATATCAATGACAACCCAGACTGGGTCGACGCTCCTATTCCTGTTTCTACTCCTATGTTCCAAACTCCACCTGTCACTGACCGTAATCCCATTCACAACTAGCTAACTGAGGCTCTCTGACAATCATCGGAAAACCTTAACAGAGGATCAGCACCAAAGCCCCACCAATTGAAGACCTGTATTCTGGACACCTTTGACAGTTCTGACCCTCACAAGCTCAATCACTTTCTATTCCAATGCCAACTCTTTTTCTGTACCAACCCTTCGCAATTTTCCACCGATGAAGAGAAAATTAATTTTGTGATGACCTATCTCTCTGGTATAGCGCAAGATTGGTTTGAAGTTGCACTACAACAGGAAGACCTCAGCTACACACAACTCTGGCTTTTCACTTGGCATCTCTTTATGGAAGAGCTCCGAGTGCATTTCAGACTCTTGGACCTAGTAGGGGATGCTACTAATCTCATCGATAACCTCCGTATGAAGCCAAGGGATAAAATTTCCACTTACAATATGGAATTCATGTGGTACACAGTACAGTTGAACTGGGGTGATACAGTTCTATGCCATTGCTTTTACCAGGGACTGCCAAATCGTCTTCAGGACCTGATAGCAAACAGGGAACAGGGAAAATCCATCTCCTTCTATGCCATGTATCAACTGGCAATCACCTTTGACAGTTGCTACTGGGAACGAAATCGCGAACGAGATCGTTTCTGTAATACAGAGAAGGAGGCAGCAGATAGTTACCACCGAAAACAGAGTAGAATGGCTCAGTACTCCGCCTCCTCACAAAGCTCTGCTCTGTCTTGTCTCCAGTCATCTACTACTCTGCCACAAACCACGCCATCCCAGAGTTCCCTAAAACCCTCTAGACAACCATCCTCTATTGTTAAGTCACCATCCCTGTCCACTCCGCGTATTGACCTCTCCGACAAACTAGGCAGAGACGGTAAATTGAACAGCAATGAGCATAAGCGCCATATCAACAATAACCTCTGCCTATACTGCAGATCGAAGAACCACAAGGTAGATGGATGCCCTAGGAAACAACTGGTGAGAGCATGATTAACTACTCTGGAAGAACAAGAGACTCTGCTCTCTAAGAACTCCTCGGAAAACTAGAGTGTAGCTCCCAAGACTCAGCATAAACTGGGAGTCGCATTGAACTCATTTGTGCAACTACAAGTCCAATACGTCTTAATGCATCCGCTCTTTCCAATCCAAATTCTCTTTGTATACCCCTTGTCTTTCCTCTGGTGTGTGCTCCAGACCATCTCCAGTCTATACCCATCTGAACGCTGGTAGACTCCAGATCTACATATTGTTTTTTGGACTCTACTTTTGCTCATGGACATTCTCTTTCTACTACTCCTACTCCGTCTGTGGAACTACACCTGTTTGATGGAACCTCGAATAATATTATTTCTGAGATAATATTGTTGCCTGTAAAATTCCCCTCTGGTGAATACATGACTCTTGACTTTTACGTCACTCCGCTTGATTCTTGTTGTTCTCTGGTATTAGGTTACTCTTGGCTTACCCACTACAATCCGTTGATTGACTGGGTTTCTGGGTCAATATCCTTTCGACCACCATCTTTACTCCAAAGTCCAGCTTTTGTTCCTCCTGTTGAAACCTTGGTAAATCCTCTGTTCTCTCCAGCAGAAAACCCTCTGCAGTTCACCCCATCTGAGACATCTCCGTCTAACCCCAAGCGACCTCATATCGCGATTATCAGTGTGCCAGCCCTACTCTAGGCCTCGCGGCTATCAGGCTTGAAAATATTTGCTCTCCAATTCAGTTCTACAGTACAGGCCAAATCCACTACCATATTCGAAAAAATCGACCTCTCCTCTATTCCAGAGGAATATCATAAGTACGCAGATATTTTTAGCAAGTCCAAAGCAGAAACACTCGCTCCCCATTATCCTTATGACCTCCGAATTGATCTGGAGAAAGATTCCCATCCTTTAGTAGGAACCATCTACTCTTTGTCCAAATTTGAATAGGAAACATTAAAGAAGTTCATTGACAAAAACCTGACCAATAGATTCATCTGTTCGACATTGTCATCTTACAGAGCGCTGGTCCTGTTCGTAAAGAAGAAAAATGGGTCTCTCTAGCTCTGTGTAGATTTCTGCAAACTCAACAGAATCACGAAAAAAGATTGATACCCACTTCCCCTCATCTCCAACCTCCTAGATTCTCCCCACAAGGCTCGTATTTACACCAAAATCGACCTTCGATATGCATACCATTTGGTCTGCATTGCCAAAGGAGATGAATGGAAAACCACCTTCTGTACTTGTTATGAAGCCTTCGAATGGTCAGTAATGTCATTTGGACTAACTAACGCTCCAGTTGCCTTCCAACGCTTCATGAATGATGTGTTCTCTGACCTCCTGGATGTGTGCATAGTGGTTTACTTGAATGACATCCTAATCTACTCCAACAATATCACGCAACACTGGAGCCACATCAAAGAAGTGCTGAAACGACTCCGAAAAGCGGGATTGTACACAGAAGCAGAAAAATACGAGTTCCATTCAGATTCTGTTGAATATCTAGGCTATGTTCTATCTCCAGCTGGTTTGACCATGTCCAACACTAAAGTGAAAACCATTCAGGAGTGGCCGAAACCAAAGAAAGTAAAGAATATTCAGTCCTTCTTAGGTTTCGCCAACTTCTATAAATGTTTCATTTTCAATTATTCAGACATAGTCATTCTACTCACTTGTCTCACTAGAAAGAACAGTCCGTGGAACTTTGATGACGATTGTAGGATAGCATTCAATACCCTGAAACAAGTCTTCACCTCCGCTCCTATCCTTATACATTAGATTCTGGACGCGCAACTCATCGTGGAAACCGATGCCTCAGACTATGCTCTTGCTGCTATTCTCTCCATTATAACTAAAGATAATGAGATCTACCCCATAGCCTTCCACTCCAGGATATTCTCTGCTCCGGAACTCAACTACGATATCTATGACAAAGAATTACTTGTAATATTTGAAGCCTTCAAAATCTGGCGACACTATTTAGAGGGGTCCGCTTCACCGATTGACGTTGTAACGGACCACAAGAACTTGGAATATTTCTCAACAACCAAGATTCTAATACACCGACAAGCAAGGTGGTTGGAGTACCTCTCTCAATTCAACCTCATAATTTGCTTCTGCCCTGGATGTTTTGGCACCAAACCGGATGTACTCACTAGATAATGAGATGTCTACCCAAAGGAGAGAGATAATAGCTATGCTTCAGTAAACTCTTATAACTTCCGTCCAGTTTTTACTCATGAACAAATCGCAGTATCTCTCCGAGCAACCATTCTTACCACTCCAACACTTCGTGCAGTCACGATATTGGATCAAAACCAACTCTACTCCAATATTCTAGCAACACTCCCCTTCGACTCCTCCATCTCCGACCATTTACTCCATCTGGAAGAACATTGGTCAAAAGATGGTACAGGGTTTCTCAGACTCGACAACAGAATGTATGTTCCAGATAATGCCAACTTATGCCTCCGAGTTCTCTAGTATCATCACGACTATGTCCTAGCAGAACACCTGGGCCAAAACAAAACACTGGAACTCATACAGAGACATTATACCTGGCCAAACATCTGCGACGACATATAGAAATTCTGTAAGTCTTGCATTACCTGTATGAGATCCAAACCACAGCGTCACAGACCATACGGATCCCTCCAACAACTTCCTATCCCAGAACGCCCATAAAATTCAATTTCTATAAACTTCATAGAAAAACTTCCTTCCTCCTCCAGTTTTGATACCATCCTCGTTATAGTAGATCGCCTATCAAAACAAGCCATATTCATCCCCACTCAAGACACCATCACTTCAGCGGAACTAGCATGCCTTTTCGTTATCCATGTTTTTTTAAAGCATGAAGTTCTATCTTATGTTACGTCTGACCGTGGCTCAGAATTTGTCTCTCACTTCTTCCGTTCCCTAGGTACCATCCTAGATATGAGGCTTCACTTTACCAGTAGATACCACCTGGAAGCAAATGGTCAAGCAGAATAGACCAACCAGACATTGGAACAGTATCTCCGCATATATTGCAATTACCAACAGGACAACTAGTCTGAACTGTTACCCCTAGTGGAATTTGCTTACAACAATGCCCCTAGTGCTACCACTGGTGTCTCCCCATTCTTCGCCAACAAAGGATATCATCCTAACCTCAGTGTGTACCCAGAACGAGATATAACTTCTTCCTATGCCCATAACTTTGTACTTAACCTTGACGAACTACAAGACACGCTCAAAGAAGAAATAGCCAAAGCCCAAAGACGATACCAACTCTCTACTGACTTTCGTCAACAACAACCACCAGACTTCCAAGTTGAACAATTAGTATTCGTTAGATCGCAGTACTTCCAGACGACTCGCCCATCAGAAACTCTCCAAAAAGTACCTCAGACCATACGAGATAATTGCCCAGCCCAGTCCGCAATCCTTCATACTCTGCCTTCTGGATACCATGAAGACCACCCATCCTGTATTCCATATCTCTATGCTCAAACCAGCCACACCCAACACCTTCCAGTAGCGCTCCGAACCTCTGCCAGCACCAGTAATCATCGACAGAGAACCAGAATATGAAATCTCCAAGATAGTCGACTCCAAGATTGATTGCTGGAGGGTATGCAAACTGCTTTATAAATGTAAGGGGACATCTAGGGTTGTACTTAGTGAGTTCTGAGGGTCTGTTCTATTAATAGTCTAGTGACAGATCATGTATCACACTCCCATTGTTCCTGACTTCTCCTGTCTGTGTCATGCAGTGCGATGCCTATTATTAGTTATTCTAGAACATTCTGTGATTATAGATTGGTTGCCATGGTGCTGTATGCCTGACTATCTAGTGTAGTATATATACTAGTAAGTGTGTGTAGATATATCCCCACTTGAATCTCAAACTAGCTTCCGAGACTATCTACTAGCTTAAGGAATGATCATCTACTGAGTGGTCCTCTTACAGAGATCGCCTACTGAGTGGTCCTCTTACAATAAAGTTATATGGCTGGGATACGAAGATACCGACAACGACTCCAAATAGTTACCAGCAACAGAACTGGAACACGCCAAAGAGTTACTGAATGATTTTCATCTCAAGTATCCATCTAAACCGAGACTATTACAACCCTGAATTACCTCCATCCCATTTCCTTAACTCTGTTTCTCTGTATTCACTCTGCTTCAAAAAAAAAAAAAAAAAATTATCCTTGAGTATTTGTACACACTCCGGAGTACAGTTTCATTTGCACTAACTTGCTTACTTGTATTCCGCTCTGCAGTTCCCGTTGCAATCTGATACTTGTATTCAAAAGCAGTCTCTATTGCAAAACTTGGGTACTTGTATTTCTCTGCAGTTTCCCTTGTGATCGTCGATTACTTGTATTCTTGCTTCATCATATATTATTACTCACATCCATTTTCAGCCACAGGGAGAATAATATTTATCAAACAAAAAAAAAAAGTTACAAGTTTTCCATTCCAACAGAGTACACGACCGGAGAAAAGTTACCAACACCTTCTTCCATGCCCTCCATTCCATTCTCCTCTTCCTGTCCTCTAGTTTCTTCCTCCTCTTCCACTCTATTTACTCTTTCTTTCTTCTGTTTTCCCTTTTCTTTACTCCCCTGTACCCACATTGATTCTCCCTCGAACTCCGGCTATAAATTTCATTCCTCGTTAGAGTCTTCGTTCTCCATGCCAGCAAGTTTCTCTAAAGCCACCACAATCCTCCAGATGTCCTTCCTCATACTGCTCAACTCACTCAGGCCATTTAACTTTCTCAAAATCTCTGCCTTCCACTCCACATCCATCTGTTGTTTTACTTTCCTCGCATTGGACCTCCTGGCCATTTCTGCCTTGGCTTTCGCTCGTGCCCTGTCTGCATCAAAAGGCTTATAGACAGCCTTGGCCTCGGCGCAGGGAGCGCAGGAAGTTGCATGACTACAAAAAGAAATTGACAGAAAAGGGAAACAATTCAAACAATACTTATGGCAAGGTTTAGGGAATACACAAGATTCCGAAGTTCATGCACCTCTCATACAAACTTCCCCCACCAACGACTGACATCCCCATTTCTCTTGTCAACTCTTCGCGTCATTGGGGAGCCTCCAGAGTTTTTTATGGCAGGTATCGAACACGTTGCTTCTTGGTCAGAGGCAGAAGGTCAATGAGGTTCATCTCCTTGTTGGAAGGAAGAGATGAGGGTGGCAGAAAGGTCTTCATCCAATTCTTGTGCCATTGTTGTTCTACGGCAGCGATGCGGTCCACCTCTAAATGTTTGGCCAAATTTCTCTGGTGATCTTCTTCTCTCCGTCTTGTCTCCTCCTCTTCCTGTTTTTTTCACGCCTCTTCCTCCAGTTTTTTTCTGCTCTGCCATTTTCGCCTTTTTGCAGGCTTGGCACTCAAGGCATTCCTTTTCTTTCTGCTGTCGAAGCAGGGTTTTTGCCTCAGCACATCTTCTTGCCAACTCAGTCCCGTAAGACTCGTCATCGGAGTCAAAGAGGTTAGCAATCAAGGTAGAATTAAAGGACATGGTAGTAGAATTTCAGGATTAAAAGTCCGCAATGAAAAAATTTTAAAACCAAAGTCAGATGATAATTAAATTACTTATGCATAGAAGCTTCAAGGGCTTAGCCTTAAAAGGGGGGTACTATCATATTCTAGAAATATGATAATTATATAATTTATTTCTCCTAATTATTCTCCTAAAATTAATAATAGTAAAATAGCGTAGTAGACTACTTTCCTCCTATTCCGGACTTCCTATAAGTACTGAGTGGTTACAGTGTAATTACTCAGTCTGTAAATTAACGTCAATTAGTCCTTATCCTCTCTGACTCCTCCACTTGATCGCTTAAGACCTCTGTCTTGACGGCTTCCACTACTCTGAAATACGTAACCAACCTCATGACTGGAGACTGGGGCGCAACACATAAGTTGAAGCCAAGGTCGTTCAACAAGTCGTTCTCTGCTCCGATGTCCTTGATAGTCTGCCAGAGCCTTCTTTCTGATTTTGCGATCACTATTAAGTACTGTCTATTCTCTGAGATAGTTTAGTACATCATTCCGGAGTATAACTCTATTATTACTCCATTCCTCCACACTCCGTCTGTCTGTCCTTGACACAGGCACTCAATTCTATAATGGTCAAGAACAAATACCCCCTCCCACTGATCTCCAAACTTATATCCCAACTCTGCTAAAAGAGTGCAAAAGGGAATTGCATACTGGGATAAACAAAATAATGATGTGCTAGCTCCCAATTGCATACTAAAGGTCCAAGGGGAGATTATCAAAGTTGAAGGTTTATAAATAGTTAGAGAAATAAGAATTATATGCAGTTCTAGTAAAATATATATCGGTGGTTATGAAAGGATCGTAAGATCTCTCTAAATCATTGTTACATAGCCTTCCTAAGGTATCAACCTTCACATACCATAACAAAAGCTCCTCTGGAAAATACAGTTAGTTGATCACTCATGGACCCTCCACACTCAGTTGCCTCCTTGTCTGCACTCCCAACACCGAACCTTACAGGTGTGATGCAATCCAAGTGTGCACCTAGTCAAGCTTTTCCAGCCTGCTGTCCTCTCTAAAGCCTGTCCGAGTTGCATTTACATCTTCTCTCTAGATTGAGTTCTGGGTATATTCTGTGTTTTTCCCAAGACATCCCACTAGTCCTAGTCTTCTTACTCTCAATAGATCCACATTCACAATTCCAGAGGCAGTGTAGATGGAGGTGGGAGTCAAGAGGTTTTTCTCCAATCCAACTGCACTCTGGATACTATATTAAAATATTACAAAGCCCTAAACTCAAGAAATAAAATATAAAAGGGAAAATATTACTACTTTTAGGATTTGTAAGGGGATCACTTGGCGGCACCCAGAACACACTCGACTATAGTAGAGGAGGCATCTTAAGTTAGACCATGAATAGCCTAGGAGATCAAACTATTGTTGAGGTAAGGTATTCTACCATACATCACTAGCTACTTATACTAGACTAGCCTGGTCTGTGTGCCAGTCACTATGGACACAGATATCAGGACAATAATAACTACACTACCAGATATAGCTATGTAGTACTGTGATGGAGACCTGAACTAGAGGGAAGAGAACTATAGACCGTGAACTCTAAGGATCCATGGGAGCACTAGCTGATGCGAACCCTACCAGGTTATCTAAGCAATCTTAGGGTTGTCCCCTTACAAAAGACTAGGAAAACTAGTGTTAAGACCATAGTCTAGACTGGCTGCTTTACCAAGCTAGCTGTTTCCACATCCCAAACCCAAATAGCTTTAAGAAATGTAAAAGCTCATAGTATTTTCTAAAAAGGATTGCTAATTGAGAACAAACTAAGAGATAATTATAGGGATTTTAGTATATATACTTGTGTGACTAATTACCTAATTAATTGTATCCCATCAAACTCTTAGTACAGTATGTGAGTACTAAGATCTGGACTAGTAGTGTTATATTATAATAGTATCTTCTCTCTAAGACTATACCCTTGTGGCCTTTGGACTATATAGTTATTAGACTTTGGTATGATACTGTCATACTAGACAGCTATTTAGGCAAGATAAGTGGTATTTTTTACATAATAACCATAATAAACAGTTTAAGAGATAAGTTGAACTCCCCAGAAGATAACTACTAGATATTTAGTTGTGAACTTGAGCATACTACTTAAGTAGCAGAATAGTAGCTATGACCACCACTACAGAGATCTCATAGAAATTTGCTCAGATATTTTATAGCAGATCTATAATAGAACTTTTCTCTAGAGTACCCTCAAGGATAAAAAGAACTTTTAAAGGCTTATCTCTACAAGAATAATGTTACATCTTGACAGACTACTACCTATCTATATAACTAGATTACTATTGGATCAGAACCCATTACTCTAATAACTAATTATAGTAAGACTGGCAAGACAAAGCATACTTAAGGGTGTTATGACTTGACAAAATAGCTAAGTTATTATTTATATTTCTTTTTTTTTGGACTTACTATACAAAAAGAAGTATGAAAAAGTATTATATCATAAGTATCATAGTATCACAGTTATATGAATAGGATGTCATAGTATTATATCACATGACTAAGTCACATAAGGAGTGTGGGAAAATAGTACACAGACTATATAGTAGTTGTATAAGTAATGTACAAGAAATAAATAAGAACTCTATTAAGTTTTTTTTATCAACTTAGACTTAGTGTCATGTTGTTACACCGCAAGTGAATTTTCTATGAAAGATAACATTTGATACATGTTATACCAATGGAATCTCAATTAGAATTCACTCTAAAACCCTTTCTATATCCTCAGAATGTAATACTATATGATAAGTACATTGAGCAGGTGATAATCGACCTAGAGCTTATATTGAGACCTCGAGAAGCAATTAAGATGAACTGGTATCAGGTTACTAAGAGAGTTACTAAGGGACTATGCTCTAGATCCACTCTTGAATAGACCAACTTAAAAAAATAGTAAAATTGAACTCTAGAACCAGTACTACTCAGGTAAAGAACTTAGACTGATAGATTTTGTGCTTGTAAATAAGCATTGATGGCATCAGATCAGTTATACTTAGATAAATGACCTCTAGGATGTGACTTGGAGATACTAAATATTTATTAAGACTTGTTAACTGCTTAACAGATAATCAATGAAGTTTGCATTACAAAGCAGTATCAAGAGCATAATAGGGAAAGACAGAAGAACATTCTAGAAGAAAGCGGTAATGAAGATATGTCATCTTTAATAGAAAGGACTTGGTAAGAGAACACATCATTATAAAGAAAGGAGAGAGCTGTGAGAGTGACTGGAGTGGAGTATTCCAGAAAATTCCTTAGTTAAATTATACTATAGAATATGTTACAACTTACCTTCAGGAGATTCCTTAGAGAATTAGATGAGGCTCCTGGAAAGAATAATCTACAATATATATACTAAAATGTTCTTGCATTCTATTTTTTAGTAACCAGGGGCTGCACAATGAAATTGTGTTGGGAGGCAATGGGAGGTGCTTTGGGATCATGTGTGAGGGGTCCTCTTACAGAGGCTGTGTTAAGACTCTAAATCTCACAGTTGAATATGTGTTTTAACTTGAAGCTTATATCTAACACTTGATATCTTCACACTCCTTGTTAGAGGATCCAGTTAAGGTTTTCAGTAAAGTTATATTGGAGGAGAGATATCAACGAGACTTTGAGTAGCACTCTTGAGATTGTCCAAAAACAAGTAAGAGTACCGATCCCTTAGAGTAGAGGAATACAGAAAGGAATACAGAAAGAGAGAACTTACCGTTCTTTTCTCTTTCTGGGCTGTATTTATCCTAACTAAGTATTGTGACTATGTTACAATGTAGTAACACTACTTGTAACTAAGGGTGACTAGTTAAGTGACAAATTAGTGACAGAAGCGATAAGAGTAACAAGTCAAGTCAGTATCTAATAATGGATTAGTCTGGTATTGTTCTATTTAGCACAAGTCCAAAGATAGAGAAGGGAAAATAGTCTGAGGTTTTTTTGAAGAGTCCTGTCCATACCATGAGTCCATTGTCTCCTAGGATGTTTAGACATTTTATGCATTACTGTATAGTAATATCCTTATTCTGTACCATCAATGTTTCTTCTTGCATTGCTATCATTTCATCCACTAGCCATTTATTATCAGACCAAGGCTGATAATAACTGTAGTCCCATTTGATGTTCATAACAGGCTGTATTATCAGTAGGATTTTGGGAGGCCTTAGGACAGAAAAGAGACAATAAAATCCTGTAAGAGGACAATCCTGAGATCACTTAGATAACCTGGTAGGGTTTGCATCAGTTAGTGTTCCCATAGATCCTCAGAGTCTGTGGTCTATAGTTCTCTTCCCTCTAGTTCGGGTCTCCATCATAGTACTATATAGCTATATCTGGTAGTGTAGTTATTATTGTCCTGATGTCTGTGTTCATAGTGACTGGCGCACAGACTAGGCTAGTTGTTAGGGGTCAATTCCAGCACTAAGGCGAAGACCTCTTAAGCTAATGGGTAGATCCTGAAGCTAAGGTGATATTCAACTAAGGTATATCTACGACAGAAGACTAGTATTTATACTACTAGATCGTCAAGGCACCATTCTCATGGTACCTGACAGATATTCACACTATGTCCAATAATAGATTTAGAGGAATCACACAATATGACATAGAAGGGAAAGTAGGGAAGACATGGGAACATGATCGGAGAGATGGCGGCTCTTAGGTGGGAACCTACTCACGTCACTAAGCACTGCCCTAGGGTAGTCCCCTTATACTAGTCTAGTATAAGTAGCTAGTGATGTACCTTACCTCAACAATAGTTTGACCTCCTGGGCTATTCATAGTCTAACTTAAGATGCCTCCTCTACTATAGTCGAGCATGTTCTGGGCACCACCAAATAAGTCCCTTACACCTTTGCTTATAATCAGATACCTTCTCAAGCTTTTTAATAATTTGTTCCTTCTATCACAAATAATCACTTACTGATTTGTGATTATTGGATTTGAACTAAAACAGTACTTAAGAGCAAAGTTTAGACAATTTGTTTAGTCTAAGGTTTAATCCTCAGACAAGAAGTCCTTAAATACAAAATTGTAATAGTCTGTATACTAGAACAGACTATTATATGCTACTACCTATTGTTCTACATATGGTAGTGCCTAGAAATAGCAATAACTTAACCTTATTGGGGCTATTTTTTGTTTTATTCAAAGATAAATAAGTATTAATAGATAATTAATTAAGTCTATGTACAAATATTAATGTTAGGGAACCACTCAGAGACAATAACTCTTAAGCTAATAGATAGTCTTAGAAACTAGTTTAAGATTTAAGTGAAGTACATTTATGACACTTTACTAGTATATATAATCTATACTAGACGATCCCATAGGCAGTTACATGTACATAAATCAGTAATCACAATTGTCCTTAATTAAATTAAAAGGTATTGCACTATATGACATAGATAGGAGAAGCAAGGAATAGTAGAAACATAATACAAATAAATATAAAACTCTTAGTAGATATAAGTTTACTAGACTTACTAAGCAATATCCTAGATAATGTTCTCTTATAATTGAGGACTTTATATTTCTGTTAATATTAATTACCTTGAGGTTGTTCTGAAATTATTCTGAGCATCATAAAAGGGGCTTTAGCTAACTCTAAAAGTAAGGTATCAATTGTAGTAGTTTTTAAAATACTAGCAAATTAATATATAGTACTATAAAGATTATTTATTGATTGCCTTGAGATATGTTTGTATCACAAAAAGTCACTTACTAATTTGTGATGAGTGATTTAATACTTGAATAGTTCAAAAAAGCGAAGTTTAGACAATAACAAAAGATATTATTAAGTCTGAGGTCTAATCCTCAGACAGAGAGTCTTTATATATAGAATTGTAATAGTCTGTATACTAGAACAGATCATCACATGCTATTACCTATTGTTCTACATATGGTAGTGCCTTTGTACTAGAAATAGTAATAACTTAACCATATAAAAGCTGTCCTTTGTTCTAAGAAAAGGACAGATGACTATTTATGAATAATTAATAAAATCTATGTACAAATATTGAGGCCTTTATATCTTCATGAATATTAATTGCCTTGGTATCATTTTAGGCTCATTCTGAGTGGTATGAAGAAGGCTTCTCTGATACCTAAAAGCAAAGTATAAATTGTGGTAGTTTCCGAGATATTGGTAATTTAATAAATAGTACTATAATGGTTACCTGTTGATCTACTTAATATCTTGGCTACTATTGATCGCTTCAAGACATGACTAGTATCAATCAAAAGCTTTTTTCAAGGGCTTTTGGGTGCTATTAAGACCATGGGAATCATTGAAGATTTGATGGAGATATGACCAAATAAAGTTTGTGACAGTTTGATATCAAGTGAAAGGTCTTCTTAAGAGCTTTCAGACACTATTGAGACAATAGAAATCATCAAAGAATTGATGAAGATAAGTCTAAATGAAGTTTGTGACATCTTCTTTATTAGATTTGTATTTTGGTCAAGCTAATGTTCTTTCTTCTCTATGATTATTTCATGATTTTCAAACCTAGTTAGAAGTTTTTCTTGCTTGGGATCAGAGATTTACTAGTTCTTTCTTTAGAATATCTAGTAGATAGAAGACATAGGAAAAGATTGTCACAAAAAAGTGACTACTAAATAGTATCATAGAAGTATAACAAAATACCTGTTCAAATGAACTATATAAATAGCTGGACCCTCGTTAGCAAGTAGTCTTGCTAACATTGCCCTTTTGGTGTAGTGGTAAACCATACAGTATATGACTACTAGTCTATAGCACAACTGTGACAAAGGTATTGAATTATCACAAACTTCATTCAGCCATATCTCCATTAATTCTTTGATAATTCTTATGGTATTAATGGCACCAAAAAGTCCTTAAAAAGACCTTTTGATTGATATTAGTCACATCGTGGAGCAATCAGTATTGGTCAAGATATTAGGCAAATCAGTAAATAACCACTATAGTACTGTTTATTAAATTGCCAATATCTCAGAAACTGCCATGATTGATGCTTTGCTTCTAGACATCAGAGAAGCCTTCTTCATACCACTAAAAATGAGCCTAAAACAATGTCAAGGCAATTAATATTTGTACATAGACTTAATTAATTACCCATAGATACTCATTTGTTCTTTCTTAGAACAAAGGACAGCTTTCATATAGTTAAGTTATCTCTATTTCCAGTACAAAGGCACTACCATATGTAGAACAATAGATAGCAGCATATGATGATCTGTCCTAGTACACAGACTATCACAATTCTATATATAAGGACTCCCTGTCTGAGGATAAGACCTCAGACTTAACAACATTTTTTGTTACTATCTGAACTTCACTTATAAGCCCCTTTTGAATATATCTTTAACCTAATCATAAACAGTAAGTGACCTTTTATGATATAAATGATACTAGGACTGCATTTTTTTAAATTATCAATTTATAACACAGAGTACATAGATAAGCCATGTGTCATATTCCAGAAATATGATAATTATGTAATTATTTCTCCTAATAATTCTCCTAAAATTAATAATAGTAGAATAGCATAGTAGACTACTCTTCTCCTATTCTGGACTTCCTATAAGTACTGAGTGGTTACAGTGTAATTCCTCAGTCTGTAAATTAACATCAACTGGTCCTAATCCTATCCCTGTCCACTCTGTCTCTATTTTACTTCCCAAGGACCTCTTCTCTGATGACTTTCCTTCACTCCAAAATACACAACCAACCTCACAACTGGAGACTGGGGTACAACACATAAGTTGAAGCCAAGGTTATTTATCAAAGTTGTACCCCACTCCGATATCATTTCTCTCCACTGGAGTCTTCTCTTGGGGTTCTTCCCTCATCATTAAGTATTATCTATTCTCTGAAGTAGTATAGTACACTGTCCAGAGTATAATTCTATTGATAACTCTGCTCCTCCGTTCTCTGCTATTCCATCCTTGACAGCCTCCCAAACCCCAACCTCTTCCTAGTCCCCCATACCTTGTGGCTGAACCAACCCTTCTTGCATATAACACTTGTAAACAAACACTGAAACAGGTACTCCAGTCAGACCCCTTTTCAGGTAGGTACTGGTGACTTCTCAGTGAGCCAAAGCTCTATGAGAAGGGCTTGTATTAGTTCATTCTATTAACAGCACATTTCCTATTCTTTATCAAAGCCTAATCTATGTGACTTCCTGCAATGGTAAAGGTGAAGTGAAGGCAGCCCACCCATGTTTTGAGCATTGAGGCTCTACCATTGGGTTTTTGATTAGGGGATTATAAAACCACCTGGACAGCAGTGTTAACTTAGCATGATCCTTTTGGACTACCATCTGTGTTTCAGATGCTGCTCTCTAGGAGACTAAAGCAAGAAAAGCTCTACCAACAAGAGCCTCAACTGGTACAGTGTGTCCAACACATGTCACAATGATCACAAGTCAGACATGAATAAACAAATGAAGCAGACATAAAGATGGAAGGTGAAATCATGATGATATTAGTGGTAGAGGTTCAGTAGAATAGGGGTCCCCCCAGGAGCCATCATGGCCTCAAGGGGGG
>Ga0153971_1000001_pt1:2500-29041 | contig 29041 bp, 14 predicted proteins | sample TSGA055MetaG_FD_104686 | JGI IMG/M metagenome (GOLD analysis project Ga0153971, IMG submission 104686) | Attine ant fungus gardens microbial communities from Georgia, USA - TSGA055 MetaG | ecosystem: Host-associated > Fungi > Mycelium > Unclassified | place: USA: Georgia, George L... | reverse complement strand
TCATCTTCATCTTCTTCTACGAGTACATCTTCGTCTTATGGTTATCGTTCTATCATTGATCGTTTTTTACGGAGTAGGACACATTCTGTTTGGAGCAAGTCTATTATTGTACGAGCTCCTTTTATAGAGTTGCCTCGCAATTTGATGGATTCATCATCCAAGTCATATGACATTCTAATGGGGATTGGTTTCCGCTTTCTTCCTGGTCAGACTGAGTTCTTAAATCATGATTTTTACTTACCAAAATCCTTTGAAAGGTTATCTTTATTAAGTGATTCTCTCGGTCTATCATATAATAGCAGCCCCATTTTTGTCCAGGAGTTGTTTCCTTATAGCTGGAATGGTGCTGGTATGCGTGGTTTGATAAACGATACTGATACTTTAAGTAAAGTGTTGGTTGAGGTAATAACTTATTATGAGGGTATGTATGGGCGTTTCTTTGTTCTGGTCTGCTTGGGTATTGGTTGTACTGTCTGGTCCGCGTTTGCGCCTGGCTCTGCCGATCATGCCCCCAAGTGCGATCTATTTTCTTCTGTGGACTCGTATGATCCTTTCTTTAAAATGGATTCTAATTTCCCTAACTTTCGTAGGGTTTGTTTTGTTGAAAAAAACGACGTTACTGAATCGGTTGCGTCGGCATTTGTGAATGAGCATCCTTTTGCAGAGATAGAAATCCCAGCAAGCGGCAATGCGCTTAAGGCTGTAGGTTTAGGTTTGATGGTTGCTTTCTTTCTAGCGGTTGGTAAAGTACCTAACGTTTCTGGTAACAATGTACAGTTATAGGATAATGATGATTAAAGTAGGCATAATGAGTCGTTTATTTTATATTAATAGTTCGTCTCGTTCCTCTACCATTATTTGGACTCGAAATTTGAGTACTGTAGAATGTTCACTTGTGCAGCTGTCAGCTGATATAGATTTTATCTATCAAGATTTGACGGAGAATATTCCATTTAGTATGTCTCGCCACCAATTAACAGTTATTCAACAAAAAATCGTTTCAGGTTTCTATGTTCTCTCTCCGCTACAAGCTAAGTTAATAAGGAAGGTAGATCTTACTCAGTTTTTATATAATACGCTATCTGATTGTCCAGATATCATGCTTATTCCTAGCCCTGATCCTGAATTTCTTATTGTGGTTATGCCTAATAAAGAGGATGGATTGGTGTTAATGGGATTCAGCCTAATGTTATATCGTCTTTCTCATGGTAGCTTGCCAAAAGATGGTTATCGATTATCAAATCAGGTTACTAAATTATATTCTAGTCTTCAACAAATGGGAAATGTTGATAGACTGTACCGTCTTGACTTAATGGCATCATTAAGGATTATTCCAATCAGTCTTATTTTAGAAAAGGTTAAGCCCTTTTTTGGAGAAGGTTCAGTTTGTTATAATCTCATTTCATCTTTTCTTTATAACCCAATCATTGATGATGATGGAATTCATATAAGCTTTGGTGCTATTCCACCTGTGGGTGAAATCACCAGGGTATTATTCAATATTGTCTTAATGGACATCTTCGACCGTGAGTTCGCCAAAAGGTTTCCTGGGATAGCATTTTCTAGATTCATCAGTGATGTTTATATTTCGACTAGAGGAAATGATTCAGTAATCTTCGACGATAAAGCTGGATATGCGCTATTGGAAGAACTCAGTCTGGCTGGAAAGATCATGTCTATTGGACCAGGTGATGATCCCCTTCCGTGTTATAGTAAGATCGTTTTTTTGGACAATGATAGTAAGGTACACGTGTGCAATCCTATAGAATATTATTGAATTCCGGTACGATTAGTAAGGGAATGTGCCTCGAGTAAGCTCATCATGCAATTGAGGTTTTTGGTTGACTTGACTCCCGCAGGACGAGAAGCTACGACTGTTCAGCAAACCTCTCTCGCATTCGAGTCAGTCTCATTCGTCTTACAGAAAGAAGGTTATGAACAGGAATCTCGACGATAAAAAGAAAACCCTTCGGACCCTGACGTGAACGGACGCTTTCTCATTAGACTGTTATAACCGGAGAAAGCCTTTCTCTTACGTAAAAACAAGAGTTGGACCCTGAGAGAACTCAGTGCAGAGAATGAATCTAAGTTCGATGGTGATGTATGGAATGCTCGGGCATTGATTGAGAAGGAAAGGACACTTTATGAGGCGCATCCGTTCTATTAGCATTAGCCGCTGATCCCACAATGGAATGGACTCGGCGATGAAATCTCTTTCGTGAAAGAGTTGTTCGATTACCAGTGCAACCCTTATATCTCCGATCAAGGAGCCGCGGATCAATCACTCGTTCTCTCTTGTGAGCTTGACCGTTTTACCATCTATCTTTCCGCTGTCGGCCAAGAACACACGACCGCACACAGATGCTTAGGTCCCTTCCGATGGGATGATAAACACTGACAAAGAAACGTGCTTCACACGAACGGGCACGGCTGAAGGATTAAAAAGGCAACGTCGAAAACGCCTATTTCTCTATTTATGCTGGACCCAACTCTTTATGCGGGGCCCCTTCCTTAGTTAGCTGGGCCCGTAGCCGTGGACATTAAGGGGACCTCACCAAAAAGGACCTCACAGAAAGAGCATGTCTGCTTTTTCAACCGGAATGAAAGGTCTAAACTAATAGGCGGGGCGCTAACTCGAATGCTTACGAGAATGCTGCAGGTGAATCTGCACCTGCTGGAACTTAGTCAGATGGATCCGGAACTGGACGAACCAGAACAGCATCATATATAACTCAATCTCCTGCCTTCGCCTCCGATGCTACCTCAACTCCTGCTTCCACTTCCTTCCCCTCTTCCGCAACCTCTGCCTTCGCTCGGGTAATGCATTTCCCCAGACGGACTGGGACCAGATGCTTCTACGTTGGCTGAGCTTGGTTCACCTTTACTCACCTGTAGTAACTGTTTACGCGGTCTATGATAAAACTACGGATTCAGCGACCGATTCATTAAAGCGTAAAGCACCGATTCGGTATAAGCTGGTCGAGATAGACCGGGAAGACCAAGTCAGAAGAATTTCGATTTCAAAGAAGAATTCGAAGAACTCCTTGATTTCGCTCCCCCTTCTACTGATACGGAAAGTCCTACAATTGAAAAAGCAGCTCATTCATCCACACCATCTTCCTTTGTAATAACATCTAACGACAGAATCTACATTTGATGGGGGAAGCGGAAGGGCGAGCCCCTACTCCTAACAAGCATCCTATTTTTCTTATCATTTGAGATGTTACAAATAATGCCTATTTTCGATCTTTTTCCTGGGATCCAGAAGAGACCCGAAATGCAAGTTTTTGGCTAATGAAAGCCCCACGTTACGGACCTTTTCTTCATGGAGAGTGGAGACAGCTCTTCCTTCTATTCCCCGTTCTCGATAGAGAGATGAGGGAAGGCAGCTCGACCGATGCATCTATTGATGTTACCTATTTGCTTTATTCCTTCATTCATGGAAAGCATCGTCTTCTTTAACGAGACTTGTTACAAGTGATGAACCTTCCGTGGATCTATCGGAAGAAGTTTTGTGACTAAAGAAGATCAGCCTACGAAAGGACTTCCTGAACTACTCAACAGAACTAGACTCACGAACTGAGCCCTTCTCCTTGAGTGGCTAAAGATAGAAGCACTTTAACGACGGGATAGAAAAAGGCATTCAAGATCGACTAATCTACTTCGTACCCTTTACATCGCATTTCTTCTTTCAGAACCATACTAACTAGAAATTTCCTCTTCCTACCCCTTCGACGGAGCTGAATCTTTGTCCACTTCTTTTCTATCTTTCTTTCGATCTGAAATTCTTTCTCAGTCAATATATATAAGATATGTCTACGTTGTTTCACCGCTCTCCTCGGGTTCTCCGGAAGCTGCTCCGCTTGATTCCGTTTTGCTACTGGTTTGAGAACGACAAGCTTACCTAATCGATTGAAAACCTACAACCTACCTTTGAGCTATAGAGGATATGCCATAGTTTCACCGCTCTTAGGTCTTCTCCTTTGGACCCTTGACTAATTCCTTGTAGGGTCAGCTTGCCGATCACTCGATTACTATTTCGTTGGCCCGCTCTCCTCTGTTTATCCTTCATCTTGACTTTCTTTATTAGCCCGCTAATTTGGATGTAACTGGTCAGTGGCTTTCCTGCACCATTAACAGTCTAGTCTTGTTGTGGGCTTGCCCGTACTCGGAATAGATGGAAATAATAAAAAGAGAAGGGTCTCGCCCAGCTAGCTCGTCCGTGCCTGGCAGTTTAAGCCTTGGTCCAGCAGCCTCTATTCAATCCAAGAGCCATATGATAAGAAAGCTCTCGATCCCGGCTAGCTTCAGTTAGTTAAATAGACCGGGAAACTCGTACTGCAACTATAAGGTGGAATAGTAAATCCTTTCTAATCGGTAGGGAAGTAAAGCCATAAGGATCGAAGTAAGGTTGACTAACGTCTTTCAGGGAGGACACTATTCATAACATAAGGTATTCTTGATCTTTCCACTGATGAAGGGAACTCCCTAGCAGCATAGGTCTGTCCCCCGGTTCCCTTTCCCTCGCCCACTCAAGTTCATTACCAACCCAATCCGGCTGTTCCCCACATCTGATTGATCGAGTTGACTCCTCTCTCTTAGACATGGCTTCGCGGAATGTGCTTTCGTCCTGTCCCCCAAGGGAAAGGGATATTCTGCACATGGTTTAGTTGAGCTGTGAGAAGGGTAGATTCTTCTTATCCAAGCCCAACTACAATTGAGAAAGTTAGGTTTTATACTGATGTCGGTGTGGTTTTGGAAGCCCTTCTTTCAGCGGGTACGACACAACAAGTTTGAAATAGAACCCCCTCTTTAGGGAGTATCGAACCTTGTATCCGATGCGACGAACAATCCAGTAGAAGGTGCCAGATACTTTACGCACTTAGCGAACCAACCCCATTCTCCGCGAGAAGCAACGGAAAAAGGGAACGGGCAAGTCCCAGCCAGTGCCAGTGAGAGTGACAGTCTGAGTTTACAGCGTTCTAGTTCTAGTACCTGCTAAAGTTCACAACTAGTTCTGGAGCTAGGGAAAGAGAAAGCTCTGCCTCAAGCCTCCAGCAGTCAAAGAATGAAGTGAAGACAATGTCAAATGTCAGTGGTAATCATCCCTATAATATGGGGAAGCTTTGGTAGCAATCCAAGCAAGTCAAGCTTATTCGTCCTTTAGGAGCAAGCAAGAACAGCTACTTTTTTAGAAAGAAATACAGAGAGTTTATCCATACATAGCACAAACAGATAAGGACGGCCTTATTCAATGTCCAGGGACAAGCCTTTTCTAACAGATTTCACTAACGAAAGTTTTGAAAATCGAAAAGCGAAACATTATATCTCACAACGGAGGACATTGTCTCTTTCCCGCCGCTGCCGGGTATACGTTGTTGCGTCATGACTTGAACTGGAAATGCAATCTCTATTTCGATTCTACGTTATCGTTATTCTACGTTAATTATCAAGGTGAAGTCTATTCTACGTTATTTTAGAGGTGAAAGAGGTTCTGTTCTGAGCCAGAAGGAGTTTCTTAGTTTTCGTATGAATAGATTGGGTCATAGCTAGGTGAACCAGATTGATCGAAAACATAGTCCGACTTGCATGTGTTAAGCATATAGCACATGAATCAATAGAAGAAGAAGTAGATGGACCAGAATCGGATGTGTGAGTTACAGAAGAGGATGTTTCAACTTATTTTCTTTCCGAGAATCGAATGTGGGAGGATATCTCATACTAAAGAAAGAGCTCTATCTTATGCAATAGGTCAGTTAAGAGTCAATTCTTTGACTCCTAGTATGAGTGTGCCAAGGCAGGCAAGCAAGGAAGGCAGTGGCGGTGAGAGAAAGGCAAGTAGTCAGAAGCAGGAAGCATAGAAAGCAGCAGTAAGAGCAAGAGCAGTCCGCAAAGCAGCTGGTTGAAGCATGGCAAGGGGAGATTTGAATGAATGTTGAATGGGAACTGGGAAAGGAACTGCTACTGGCGGTGCCTAGAACCGAAGCTAACCTTTAGCTAGCCGACCATGTGCCAGTATAGACTTCTCCTTATAGAAAGGAATCCGCTACCGGAGTGCCAGAAAGAACTCCTTCTCCCGGGGATTCCCAATCCCATTACTATGGCTATCCATTATAAGCGGATCTCGAACCTATTTATTTAATTCAGGGGCAGCAATAGCAGGAATAGTAATCGAATCACCGGCAATGCTAGAAGCAGCCGAAGTCGTTGCATTAGTGGCATGAGTAATATCAACTGGAGCAGGGAAACTAGAAGGAAGTGGTGATGAAACTGCCATAGTAGGAGCTGCTGGCGGAGGAGTAACAGGGGTGACACGCTCCTCAGTACGCACCACTGGGATGAAAACCATATCATCATAAGAAGTGCCATTAGTAGAACCTGGAGACTGGATAGTAGCAAACGGAAATGATAATTCATCAAAGATCACATGCCTGGAGATGAAAACACGGCCTGAAGAGGGATCGAGACTGCGATACCCTTTATTGTTGGGGCTATAACCCAAAAATACACATTGGCGAGAACGAGGTTCCAGCTTGTGAGCGGTATAGGGTGCTAAGTGGGGATAGCACGCACACCCGAATGGTCGTAGGGCCTTGTAATCTGGTAGACGACCAAAAAGAGCTTCAAAAGGAGAACGCCATCCCAAAGTAGGCGTAGGCAACCGGTTTATCAAAAACACAGAAGTGCAAATAGCTTCAGCCCTAAAATAAAGAGGTACAGAGGATGCAATCATTAACGTACGGCCCATCTCAGAAATATGGCGGTGTTTACGTTCAACCAAACCATTCTGCTGTGGTGTCTTTGGAAAAGAAAAACAAACGATGGTGAATCCCTTTTTCATCCCAAACACTGCGAAAACTAGAGTTATCAGATTCCCGACCACCATCACTCTGAAAGATCTTGAGTGTCATACCAAATAGATTTTCCACAAAAGCCATAAACCGAGTGAAACAAGAAAACACTGAATTTTTATGTCGCATAAATCCATGAATATCGGGTACAATCATCCGTAAACATAACATAATAGCGAAAACTCGAAACAGAAGAAATAGGAGACATCCATACATCAGAATGCACTAAATAAAAAGGGACATGAGCCCGTCTGTCAACAATAGAAAAGGGCTGTTGGGTAGATTTTCCCATAGCACAATCTTTGCAAAAATTAGTAGAAGAAATTCTAGCAGGAAGGTCTAGAAACTTTTTGGAAATTAATAAACGTAAAATCTGAAATCTTAAAAGAAGGATGTCCAAGTCTGTGATGCCAGAGATCGCCTGAAACAGAAGAGGCAGAGAGGGCAGAGAAGGGTCCTGTCTTCGGCTGGATAGTTGCTGTATTCGGCTTGATAGGATAGAGATCTCCTTCACATTGGCCTTGAAGCAAGATTTTCCCGGTTCGCAGATCCTTAACGGTGTGAAACTTACAAAATGATCTTTCGTAAATTTAGCAACTGAGAGCTAATTTTTATGCATGGTAGGAACATGTAACACTCTCGAAAGAGGAAATAGAACCCGAGGGTCCGAAGGAGAAACCGTACCAATTAGCAATGGGAAGGGAATCACCGTTACCAACCATAACTTGATCATTGCCAACATATTCAGATTTCTGAGTCATAGAACGAGCATCACCAGTCATATGATTAGTCGAACCAGTGTCCGGATACCAGTTGGGATCATAATCATAGGAGTGAGTAATCTGCATGCCAGCGAAACTTTTGGAGAGATCATCGTCAACGGCCGTAACGAAAACGACAAGAGACAGCAGAATGGACAAACTTTCCACAAATTGGGCTTGGCATTGAACACGTCGTCCATCAAAGTCGGATGACGGGGTAGGGCCTAGAAGTCCAGAATTCGAGAAGAAACATCCACGACCTCCTCGTCCAAAGCGAATAGCACGACCACCACGACCACGGAAGGAGTCCCCGCGACCCCTACCACGACCATGTCCATATCGACCACGACCACGGGTAGTTACAAAGGCAGTAGGGTGGGAAGAATTGGAAGAAGGAATTTGGGTTGTGAGTTGTGACTCAAAGGAAAGCAATCGAGCACGAAGATCGGGAAAAGAAGGTAAGGGAGGGATGATAGCAGTGACTAGCATAGCATAATCTGGACCAAGACCACGAAGAACGGAGGTAACAAGGTCAACATTTGAGACTGGTTCGTTGATAGCAGCCAACGAATCTGCAAGATTTTTGGCATGTTGAAGATATTGAGAAATAGATTGATTTCCGGAGAGAAGTTGGAAGCGAAGATTTGTAGCATTAGCAAGCGATTGTTGAGAGAAATTTTGTTGAAGACAAGACCAAACCAAACGTCACGAGAGGTTTGTTTGAAGACCAACGACTTGAGCAAGAACAGATTCGGTGAGAGTCGCATTGATTAGACAGTTTGATCAGTTTGAACCCATGAAGTATAATAGAAGATGGGTTGAGATTCATTGCATCATAAGAAGGGATAAATTGAGGAGGGCAAGGAAACGATCCATCAACGAAAGGCCAAAGCCAAGATTTTGGCCTATAAGGAATGGCTGGATTTTCCTTTTCCATAGAAGATAATGGGTTTCAGTGAGTTTGATGGAGACTAAGGTAGAGATATTTGGAATAGAGAAAGAATAAGAAGATGTTGAAGAGAGTGAAGAAGAATCAGCCATGAGTAATGTAATGTATGGAAGAGAGGGAAAAGGAAGAAGAAAAACCTGATTCAAGTAAATCGTGGCAAGGGAGAGAAGAGAGATTCACCTGACGTAACTACATCAATAAGCGGAGTGCGCTAAACAACCGTAAGGTCGTTAACCCCTATCGGTCGTATCCTCCTCGGCTCGACCTGACTACACTACACCGTCGAATCCCTAAGCTTAAGCTAAACCTAAGCTTAAAAGCCCCCCATATAAACAAGGGGGGCGCCTGACGTAATTGAAATAGGAAGCTGACGTAACTACACGTTTCATCCCGTCACTCAAGCATCACGTAGCTAGATCGCGCACCCTTTAGTGTTCTATCGCGTTCCCGTATCGGTCGCCTCCACTTGCTCCTTCGTTTGCTGCCCCCTTACTCTAATAGGCGGTAGCAAGCCTAAAGGATAAAGCTTTTCTATATATATATGTATATATGAATAATGTGATCAGCCTTGCTGCCTGAAAACTTGACACTCTGATCGCATAAAGGCATATATTTAAGATAAGAGCTATAACTCATCGTGAAACCGTTACGCCCCTATTCCCTCTAAGCCAAGCCTCCCGAGCCTTCTCAAGATCAGCTCTCTTGGATGCCGTCTCAGCAGCGTTAGCCTCGGTATTCAGACTCATCCGTTCAGCTCTAGCGACGTGAAGATCATCAATCGCCGTCTGACGAGAAGCCTTGCTCGCTTCTAGTGAAGCCCTGGCCTCGGAAACTTTCTGGCTAGCCTCCGCTAAAAAATTAATAAAAAAACCAGAATTCGCTGGAATAGTCGTTGTTCGGCCTTCGCCACCTGGGACTGGATCAAGAAAGTAGATCTTTCGAGGCCTCCAAGTCCGCAATACGAGTAGACAGACTTTGAGATCATGCCTTTAAATCATATAAAGTGTGATATGTCTCCAATGTCTTCATCGGCAGAGAGTAGGCATAGCGGAGCTAGCCGTTGAGGAACTCAATCGCTAGCAGCTGGCAAGAAGAAAACACTTGCAGCAACTCCTTCAGAGCGAAGCTGCCATGCACAATCACTTAAGCCGTTACGCTGGGCTTCCCTAAAGAGAGCCCCTCCTCGCTCCACTCTCTCTAAGAACGAAGGGAGTTAAGCTACTTTGTAAGTCGAAAGAAAGCAACAAAGGAGGAAAGCAATCGCTAGCTAGCAAGGAGCTCGACTTACAGCAACTCCTCTTGCGCCCAAAGAGCGACAACCTCCTACACATAAGGCAATAGCAAGAGATGTTAATAAACTAGGAATCCGAAGAAGACAGGAAAGATTTGAGGCTTTCATGCCTGGAATCGAGTCCTCAACAGCAGATATTGAAATGATTGGATCCTCACTTCAATCTTTTCTGATCCGGGTGGATGGATGGTCGGTGAATCCCGTCCCGAGGTATGAATCAATGGGTTGGAAGGAAAGCCCTTACTTACGCGATTGATTGGCCTCGATCGAATCATTAAATGGATTTTCTCTTTCCGGACTCTGTACGAAGCGAAGTCTAGTTCCCAACTCCCCCGCTTCTAGATAAAGACAGACAAAAAACATAAGGAAGGAAAGGATTCAATAAGCCATTTTCGTTTTCTTTTTAGATAGTGAGCTGGTTTTTGATAAGGGAAAGTTTAAATTGATCAATCTACCAGGGAAATAGGTTTAGCAAATCGATATCTGTCTTCGCCTGCTGAAATAGGACAGAAAACTGCTTTCACCAACACAGCTTCTCATGGATTGAATTGTATTCAAACGGAAGTTTTCAATAGAGAAGACTATAGCTTTCAGTAGACGACTCAAGATCTTCTTCCTAAGAAGAAAGATAGACTGCCTGTATTACCGCTTTCTTTTCTCTTACAGAATACCTTAGCATTAGCTTACACGGACTCCTCGGTTGGTTTTCTTCCTAGCTGTCAAGCAATAATCTTTATCACAATCTTTTATTTATGCATGCCCATTTGAGCGTGTGTCATAAATAGTGGTGCACTTCCTAACCTCACGTAGCTCATCAGTCGTTGGAGCCTACCCAGCAATGGCACCCGATGATTAGCAGATTAAGCTTGCAATTCTAACTAAGAGTCACTAACACTAAGAATCAGAAAAGAAATCCATAATAGTATAATCACTTGCAAGGCCAAGAAGGGTTTTAAAAAGTGTATCCACCCTGGAGGAACCGGTGCCCACAGTAGAGGTAGGTTCTATCTACTACCTGACCTTCACTGGTAGTTCAGCAAGCAACCAAACCAACGCAACGAAGCCGTATGAGTTCCAGCCAATCCATCCGCTTTCAAGCAGTCGTATCAGTCTTTCAAGTGGGGAAGATCAATTGAAAGCTAAGTTCTAATTATCTCTACTCAAGGGAGAGTAAACTCACCTTAGCAGCTTGACTTGACCCGCGACGGGAAGGTAGATGAAAGCGAAGCTAACCATGTTCAAGGAAGAGGCGTTGAGTGAAGAACAGTTCAGTAGTGAATTCCAATATTCCATATTCCCTTATTTCCCGCTTGGGAGAAACTGAGAATATCTAGGGTACGAAGTAGAGTCGTCAAGAGGAGCGGCGTAGTCTCAATCAAATATTCCATATCATAAGCAATTTCAAGGATTCTCACTTTCAACAACCCAAGCGGCAGGGTTCTTCGATCGTTAGAATTCAATCCAGCTCTAGGTTCGGCTAGAGCTACCTTGTTTCGTGCTTTTCTTCAATCCAGCTATCGGTGAGACCCTCACTACACGGCCCCCTTCCTTGTTTCGAACTTGCGTTCCTGAAGAGGGGGGTCGCATTACCATACTGTACCATGTGTCTTAATTGAGGCAAGCTGATCATCTTGTTGATGTTTTTGATGCGGGAAGCCTGTTCCATCTTCAGCTAATATATCTGGTCAACTCATAGCTATGTTCTTTGTTTTCTAATAAGGGGAGGGTAGCTGACGTGGCCTTCCCCGGGTCATCCCGCCCCGACCTAAGCACGGGGTCAAGATTCCTGAGTCACTTTATCTGTGAATTAGAGAGTCGCCCCACTCACTTGATAATTCAATTCCTTGTTTCCCACTTGCCTAATGAATGAGAGTCTTTATTTCTCTATTTTGTCTACTTTGATTTATCTGTCTTTATTTTCAGACTCAAAAGAGAAAAGCTATTCTTGTTAGCAGTTGAACAAGACCACTAAAGCTAGCCACTAATATAATCTCCGACTATTGCTCCTGGTTTTTACACTATTCAATACAAAATATCTACTCGTGGACGGAGGGGAGGCAATAGATGCATCTTGCCCTTGGCTTGTGAAGGGAAGAAAGGCTACAGGGTATCTGACCCCGATGACATAGGGACGGTTAGGCTTGTTGGCTGGCTTATGATGGTTTCCTGTCCCAATTCAACATATTCCTATTTTTGCTCCTGCTTGGTAGCAGGCTTGTGTGCGAGCTTGGTCCGGTTTCGATTCCGTGGGAAGATAAGAGACTTTGCTGCACTCATTCACTCCGGAAGTTAGGGAGTTTTAACTGTTAACAAAAGATAAGGAACGAAGTAGCTTTACTTTTTAAGGAAGTGATCAATTAAGAGTTCAGTCCCGGGTGAAGGCCATTTAGCGGCCTCTGAAAAGCCTGATGAAGGGCGGCTTTCTTCAGCATTCGGTGTACTTTCTTACTGTACTGGAGAAAGCCTATTCCTTTCCGAAACAGTACGGTACGATTACGATGGTGGATTACTTATTCCGATCTACATCTCCTCGTGCTCGCCTATGGCTTATACCCTGACTGGAACGGGTTGAATCGGAAACAGCGAACTCAGATCTTTCTTTTACTCAAATAAATATGCCTTTACCTTTTACCCCTAAATAGTTAGTTATTTCCTTTAGAAGGAATTTCTTCAACTTGACTTGAGATCGATCTCGCCTCTGCCTTGCCTGCGGATGATGCCTTTCACCACTTCTTCCTACTCATATTCAATATTCTTTATTCTTTTTTGGCTCTTACTTTCTTTTGAGCCGAGACTGTCTTTGTTGAGCTCTACGCCTTTGCCCACGAATTGCGCCTAGAACAGGGGATAAAAGAACAGAATTACATTATCCCTTCGACGACTGAGCCGGGGCTTGCCCCTTTCATTTCACATGGAATTGATCGCCTATTTAAAGGAATATGGAATATTCCCCTCGCTGACAACGTACCTATCTTAGAAATTCCTCCTATATTTACTGGATCTTGGGTAACTTAGACTGAGATTGGAACTTGATTTGATCATTCGCTCCTCATTCTTAACGAGATGAGCTCATTCATTCCTTAACAAGTAAGCAAGTAAACTACCTTGCGCTTAGTTACCTGAATTCATTCCTCCACGGAGAGAGGCTCTATGAAAGAAGAGAATACGGAGCAACCTTCGCCTGAGACGGGGCTTCCTTACCTTAGAGTGGACAGAGACTGATCCTAGCTTTCTGACTGGGCAAGCAGCTCCTAGTAAAGAGAAAGAGATAGTTATGCCATTTTTACGATATTTCATGTACGCTTCGCTTACCTTTCACTCCTGAACCCACCTTACCTTTATTCTTGCTCTCTGGCCCTGTGGTTTTCCTAAGCGTCTATCCTTTTGATTGAGTCTTGTCCTGTCCAACCGGGAAGAGAGACGGGAGCACAGCAGCAAAACGGGCCTAGAACTTGGGGACAACAAAAGAAAAGGTGTCCGCCTAGACTACTGCCACTTTAGGATAAGGTTTTTGCTTCGAGCAGGGGCATATTCCTAGTTAAGGTAGAGCAGTTGCTGATGTGAGATCCGAGGAGACTCGGCTAACAAGAGTGAACAACTTAAGTAGTGACGTGCTGGTGTGGTTTCAGTGCTCGCTAGTTTGGATGGAGCTTGGGTACTGCTCTTTCTAGGGGGGTGTCCATCATTGACTTTTCCACCGTTTCAACCGGAGTGAGGATGACTTTGATTGACACCGGCTTATTCGGATGATGATGATGCCATAGGAGACTCTCCCTCATTTATAAATCGAAGGAATCTAATGGCGCCGGGTGGACACTGTCACTTGAAAGCGTAGCAGTCGCCTCAAACAGTTGTTCCAAGTCAATAATGAAAACAGAGAAAGAAACAAGTCTTGGAGAACAGGGAGGAATCGAATGGTAGGGCAGACTCATTTAGAGGGGAGATAGAGTGTTTTGATGAAGGATTGTTGCAATAAGATTTACACTGATTAAGTACACTACGCCTTTCACTTGAAGCGATACTCCACTACGGCTTCCAAACCGGTTCCAGCATAGGCGGATCCGGATAAACGAAAGGGGCTTGTCCTCACTTACTTGAGCAAGGAATGAAAGACTCGCTTGCTTAGCGCAGGACGGAACAAGAAAGGAAAAAAAAAGAGAAAGACCCATTATTCAACTAAGAGAAAAGCAAGTAGCACAATCCCCTCACCTAGGGAGAAGTTCTGATTCTTGTACGTATACTAGATCTGTCTGGATTGGATCTACTAGAAGAGGCATAACAAGATTTTGATAGTCATAGTCATATTAGGTTCGCAAGCCAAGCAAATATGCCGAAGCCAGCCAAGGGCCAAGGCAATCTGATATTTGCATATTCAATCAGGAATCAGGCCGAGAGAAGCGTTTTTGGCGAAGAAAGCAGTAGAGAAGATAGAAAGGATTGCAGGCTAGATTCATAGAACGAGTTATAGGCTTCAGGAGCGGGGCAACGAAGCCCAGTCTCAGTAGGGGGCTTCTCTTCTATTTGACTAAACAGGCCTGTGAGAATCAAGTAAAGCCAGTCAAGTAAGGCAGTCTAGGAGCTAAGAAGTCTAGCAGTCTAGGCGTCTAGCAGTCTAGGAGCTAATTCGTCTATCTAAGTAGCTCACCCGTCAAGATATCTAGGTACGTAAGTTGCTCAAGTTCGATAGTCTTTCGAATCTCAAATAGAGTAAGCTGAATCAGAGGTAGTTTACTTGCTTACTTGTTAGAGTGAGGAAAGGGCGGCTGCTATCTCACTATTTAGTCATGGGCGAGTCAGGTATAAGGATAGGATTAGAAGACTAAAGATTAGTTCATCTTTCCGCTTCAGGTTGCTTGCATACTTCGTTCAGTGGGCTAGTGAGCAAGAGCCGGTTTAGGAAGTTCAGTACTCTAGTAGCTCAGTGGGAAAGTCAGGTTGTTAGCAGTCGAAGGCGGAGTGAAAGAATAGGCTTTCTAGTCTAGTTATAAAGATAGGAAAGTCTGAGGGGAAGAAGAGAGACGGTCTGAAAGTATGAGGCGAGAAAGAGGTAGTTTGCTCACAAGTATCCGTCCTTAGATTAATTTAATATAAAGAAGCAACAAGGGCAGGAGTGGCTAAGTAGCTCACTGAAGGATAAACTGGGTACGATAGATAGTTTGCTTCAGGAAGTGTAAAGTCGCTTCCGTGGATCGCTCTTTCTATCGTTATCAATGGAATGCCCTTATTAATATTAATATTAATATTAATATTAATATTAATATTATGTGGGGTTTAAAAACAAGATTCCTCATTGTATGGTCATTTAAATGCAGTTTACTGAGACAAGGTAATAAGTTACTGAGAAGAACAAGCCAATCCAGAGAAGAAAGGAACCTCTTCATATACGAGAAATTGTTACGTTCAGTTTCCTACAGCAACCCACACACTAGCCATCTCTCTCGAAGAAAGCTCCAGCCCTTTCATAAGGCACTCACCGCATTCAGGCACTCCCGAACATTGCTCTTTTGGTCTTTCTATACCGGTAGCAGCCCTTTTCTCATCCACATCTCCGTTACAGCTCACCGCTGATGCCGCCCTATTACGTAAAGGCAGGCTGCCCTGACTTGACTCCCGATGCTCTACTACATAAGTAGTTCTTCCTTCCTTTCCTTTGGTGGATCGAGTGAGGGAACTAAGCCCTCCCCTAGTTTTGACCTAATGAGCTTTCTTTACGAATTCTTTTTTATATCCTTTCTACTTTTGTTACAGTAGCTATAGTTGTAATGGCAATTACAAGGTTATGCAAGTCTCCTTCTCATTGAGTAGCCTATACTCTGGAATTGAAGTAGCGAAATCGGCCTTAGCATAGAACGTTTACCGCTTGCCTTACTAATAATCGGGAATCTGAACAGGCAACTATGAGACTAATTTCCCATTGTCCCGAGCAAGTTACTGCGTACCTGAAGTGAGTGTGCCCATCTTGGTCTCCTTTCTTTTTTCTTTGCAGCTGCCATAAAAGTAAAGCCTTAGATTCTAACAGGAATCTCACCGCCTGCTCCCCTTATAAGATAAGATACTCGCTACTAAGGTTCTGAAAGAAGGCAGCTAAATCAGCAATAGAAGATAACTCCAGATCTATGAATAGCCAACAAAGAGCCTAGCTTTATTACTGGAACTAAACAGCAAGCTGCTCCTACCTTACTTATCGAGAAGGAGTACGGGGACTGAGTAGACTTCTTGTAGTTCTCTTTCCCTATCCGCTCTTTGCAGGTGCAGATGAAGAAGAAGGCTCGAGCTCGATAATAGCTCCTTTCTCTTAGGTCTTGCCGCTGTGATCTTTTCTGCTGTGATTGAATCAGTAAGCGCTGCAGATCTGATCGTATAAAGAATTACCCTCATTCGATCTCAGATGGGATGAATACAAAGGAAGGCGGGGAGTAGCACTAGTCTCAGGGACAAATGCCACAGAAAGAGTAGCAGCTGCAAGAGATTCGACAGTTGGGATTCGGGATTAACCTAACCTGATTGACCTAATGAACCCAATATGCCCTTTTTGAAAGAATAAGGGCTTAGAGCCTAAATAGAACTAGTCAATCCGTAAGCAGGAATGGGAATGAATCCATGTCAACAGTAATCAATAGGTAAATGACTTACTTGAAGAGGCATATGAATATGAAAGATATCCCCGAATGGGATTGATGGACAGATTCCCTTGGAGCAAAGGAGAGATAGTGCTAGCAACTTCGAAAGAATGGGGAAGACAAGGTTTTTTCTTCAAGCTGGCAAAGGTAGTTTACTTGCTTAGATTATAAGGAACTTCTGGCTTAGCCAAGACTTATTCCTTCTTTACTACTATATGGAGGATATGTGGTTGCGTGAGACGCGCGAAAAGCGGGATTCTATCCTTTATTCCGGTGAACGTACCGGTCAAGCCCTTTTCGTCTAGCCTGTTCGTTCAAGTGAGTGATTAGTTGTTATTCACTCAGGAGATTGAAGAAGTCGAGAAAGAAGAAAGCGTCCGAAGAGCCGTACGAGGCGGTCTCGGACAAAGCGAGCAACGGCTTTATCGAAACAATGGAAGGGACCGATGGAGAATGAAAGAAGACATGCCGAAGAGGAGGAAATCTGAGCTAACTACATACACTAAGATTCGTATCTAAAAAACAGATCCTCTGTTCCTAGCCTGACTCGGGACTCCAAACAACCACTACCTGGCAAAAAGATGAAAATCGCAATATCGATGGTGGTCGGTCATGACACACAGAAGAAAACCTAAGACATAAGAAATAACGCGTTGCATCTGATGGGAAAATCCACCATGAGCATTAGCCCACTCTCGATGGCAAGGCAAGGGACAGCCATATCAAACCGGGAAAGCAGCCATGCACAATCACCCGTGAAGGCAGACAGATCCGTCAAACAGACTTTTCCTTCGTACAACTCCTGACATCCAATCCAAGAGATTAACAGTACCTTCTACTAAACCTGACTTCCCGCCCAAGCCTTCCACGGAGAAGACAGGACCAACCACTCAGAGTATTCAAGCTCTAATGAAAGTAGAAGAAACCATAACTTACTCTAACAATAAACTCCTAGAGAATTAATGAGGCAAGGTTAGGGGGGGACTACCCACTCCGAAGAAAGAGAAAGAACATATGCACCCTGGCCTGCAGTCAGACTGTTCCCTCGAGTCCTCAGCTGAGAATCTCAAGTTTCCGGGAAAGCATGGGACTGCTGCGTCTTCATCTCAAACATAAAAAGAAACGACTCGACCACTAACCCGGTCCGAACCGCGCAACCCAAAGAACAACTGACCAGGGCAATCCCGACTCATCGGCAATAATCCAGCTACTACGCCAGTCCAGTTTCCTGCGACAGGGGCATCTATTTCTCTTCGCAACTTACACCTCCTCACAAAGTCAGGCCGTACCACTCGATCTTCATCAGAAGCAAGGGCAAAGACCGAACCAGGGCCAATCCGAAGGAATAACTCAAAAACCAACTACATCCTCGCATACTCCGGAAACTCGAAAAGAACTTCGCTCTTATGCCGAAACCTAAACAGTGTACTGGGTACAAGGAATGCATACAGGCTCAAACGCTTATCAATGGCTTCACTTGGATGAAAAACCCAGAAGCAGAAGGCAGCCCCGCAAGGAATGCCTCCAAACACAACGAATTCGAGACTAGAACCACTAACTGGAAAAATAACTCCACTAGACAGTAAAGTCTCATCGAACTACCACACCAGTCAGATACAAATGTCTAAGAAGCCAAAGAATAAGGGTGGGCGTGATATAGCAGTCTTCATAGTAAACTGATGGGGGGATGCGGAGCAATAGGCGAGAACTAGAACAGAACTGAGAAGTAGAGCAGGGAACATCTTCTATTCTAGCATGGATCGGCATCAGATTGAACTACAATCCCAGCCTCCAATCTTTCTTCACTCTGCTATCCGAGTTTCTCCAACTCGAATCTAAGGTGACTTTCTTTATAATAAGGAAGAGACGCAAAAGGGCCACTAAGCGCAACGGCCCTTGCGAGACGAACGAAGGGAACCGAAGGGAAGCTTGCACGAAGGGATGGGAACTCCGGTGCCCGACCCTTGCATGTCCCAAGCAGGCACGAGTCCACCGCCCTCCTTCGGACTCTTCGTATCACTAACACCAGATCTATTTCTTCTCCTAGCTTGGTGTCAAAGGAGTTCTAAAGAGAGTCTGGAAACCTTCCCCTACAAAAAATCTCCACCCTCTCCCACCAAACGAAAGCGAAAAGAGGGGGCTTGCCCATCAACTCCCCTCCGAACACAGACTGCGAACTACCCTCTAGTTCCCCTAGGGGATCTAGTTGCTCAAATAATCAAATGTAAGAAATCTGTGACTTGCTTATATGCCTAAGACTCGCTCTCTAGGTCTCGTAAGCGAAGAAACTTCCGTAAACTTGCTTTACGCATCGCCTGCTTTCAGGCTTGAAAGCCCAATAGGAACTCCCAACAAGGCCAAAAAATCAACCTCCCCTATACGTATATCGACTACCTTTTTCCTGGAGGCGAGAAAGCACCGCTTCAGATCGACACTCTGTCCCCGCACTGACCCATCTCGACGTGAGGAGAAGACTTAGCTCGAACCGCAAGCAAAAAGGGGAATAAGTGATTGTCTGTCGGTAGGCGGGCAGAGAACATCCGGGACTAGGACGCCCTCTTTCCCTAACAATGTGTTATAGCACGGCATCTCCACAGGCATCCTGCTGGCTCCTGGGAGTCCCGAGAAGGAAAAGAGCTCAACGAAAAGCAACTACCAGTCGGCTGCTCCCGAAATAGAAAGAACCAACCAACAAAACAAAGCTACCTGTCATCTCTGAACGACCGAACAAGGTTTCGGAAGGAGACATCTAAGAGAAACTATCCGTAAACAGCGGAATCCCCTGGCAAGCACTTCCCTCGGGCTGAGTCCCTGTCCTTCAACCAAAACCACCAGCTCCAGAAGAAGGGCAAGACTATTGCAAAAAAGGAACAAAACTCCTGCCTTCTTCTCTTCAAAACGATCAATATGGAATAGAGTCTCTCGAGAGACTCCGCCCCCGTAGCAGGGTCATCGGCTTCATAAATGACAAATCATGCGCGACAAAGCCTTCTTACCGAGGAAGTCTCAGCACATCGTTACCTGCACCTTTGTGCATACAGAATTACCAGGGGGCGAACAGAAGCATGAGTCACCTCTCTCAACTCTCAATCTCCAAGCCCAGGGGCAGAAAAGAAGACCCCGCTGTCTTACAGAACGGCAAGAACAGCAATCACCTCTCAAATTCAAGGAGCTTCTGTCATATATATCTGAGCACAAAAGTCTCATCAAACAGCGCACTGGCTTGCTTGAGGGGTGGTACATTGTCATGGATGCTATCTCCATGGCTTGCTTACTCTCCTATCATCAGCGCTCAAATCTTCTACGCGCAGGCCTCCATACAAAGAAAGCCCCCACTTCCTCCCAATCCTAATCTCTCCCGTCAGCATAGCACACAAGCAGCAGAACCAAGAACTCCAAGAAAAAAAGAAAATCCAAGAGGAACTGGCACCTAACAGAGCGAGCCCGTGGAATTCTCAATATCAACCATCTGCATAAATCAATTCAGCCAACTCTGTAGTCAAAGCAAACATCGGCAAAAGAAGGAGGGCAACTAATAGCAATAAACCTTTAGCTAGGAGCCTCTCGCCTCACCTCACTGCCGAACAGAAAGGACGCCTACGCCCCGAGGGCACTACTCGACTCAAATCCGCAGGGAGCAACTGTCTTCGCATGCACTCTCTCAAGTCTTGGCGGACACTCTAAGACATACAACCCAGTACGCTGTGACTACTCTGCCTTCTGACCCAAAGTACCTACTACCATCCCGAACTATCTACGCAATTCTCTGTCTTCGTCACAGAACTCACAAACCTTACTCTAACAAGTAAGCACGTAAACGACCATATATAATATTATAAGCAAGTAAACTACCTTATGATTCTAGGGGTTTAGGATAGGAAGAGGGCTAAGCTCAACTCAAAGATGCTAAAAAGGGGCATTCATTCTAATTGCTTTCAATGCGCATTGAGCGTTCAGGTCTTTGTTGTATGAGATCTCTCGTTCCCCGTAAGAGATGAAGGCTCCTGAGCTCTCTTTTCAGGATGGAACGTTTGTTCAGGACCACAGGACGGGCTAGGGTCCCGTTGAATTATACCTGGTAAATCCCGCCACAGAGGTTGTTTTCTACCTCTCGAACACATACATGCCAAGTTAAGATTTTAGGACTCCTAGTTCCAACTTCAATCTTGGAGCAAGGTGAGTGGGCTAGGATCGGGCAAGGTTAGGAAGGGCGGGAAGGAACGAAGTAGCTTGACCAAGGAATTGGAATCGAATAAGATAACGAAAGGCTTCTTCACTAGTGACTGATCAGCACATGGTACTACAATTTCACTGCTTCTGATTCTACGGATATTTCCATTTACAAATCTGTCTGTTCTCCGCTCTATCTTACCTGGAAAGTGGGAAATAAACTCCCCTATTGGTTACTCGTATGCCTATTCTGATGCGGTGGGATCACCCACCTCTTTCTGTTCAAGATTACTGACTTAATGCCCTTTTTCACAAGGTTGAGAAAGATTTGGTAAACCTAATGTGAGTTGGCCGAGACCTAGACATAGAAAAGAGAAGGACTTTAGATGTCTATAGGTTGAAGGCGTGGACATGTTTGAGTAGGGATTTTCTAGAGGCTAAGGCAGATAAGAGGGCTTGGAACAGTACTTCCAATATATAGTCCTCTTACCGTGTCTAAGAGTTCAAAAAGTTCTAATTATCATACCAGTTCTCACGTTGTTAATAAGTATCATAGCAGTCAAAAGAGGGCTTAATAGATAGAGTGTCTAAGTCTGGAGTAACGGTAATACCCTATAGGGCTATTCTTGCTATAAGGTTCCATAGAAAGATACCATTGTAGGTTTTCCCATCCTTGCCCTACTCTAACCTGATATCACTTTCTACCATGGGTAAGTTCGCATACTCATAACTTGGTGACATACTCCTTTTATTTTGGCATGTGGGTAAGTCGTAAACAGCCCTTTAGAATATGCTTTCTTTCTCAGGATCCTATTTATCACCAGCTCCCGAGTGGAAGAGGCTCTTAATGAGAGAAATCAGCACTTCGATCTCTGCGTCCTGGAGGAATACCCAGACCAATCCTTTACCTTCTTTGAAAGCAGTCCCCGGATCCTTTTTCATAAAAAAGGAAATCCACCTCTCGTAGTGGTTGCCGCTTCCCTGGAAGCTAGCGCTGACGGCATAGATCCGAACCCCTTTAGATCCAGGTTCATCCGGCTGCGATTCTCCTCCCAAATACCGGATCTGGACGAGGGAAGACTCATTGCCACCTTGTGGGGCTGCGTCAGAAGGCGAGTCTGTTATTCCCCCTACGCCTTCTTTAGTACGACACCCAATGATCTTTGCCTTGACTATCGGGATTCCGAAGGATACTTCATTCCAGACGACCTAGATCCAGAAAAACGAAGCTTTCAAAAAATGTGCATGGATCGATACATGGGCTTCGCCCTGAGCGCTGGAGAAACTCTTGTTACTTACAAGTCCTTAAAAGGGATTTTGTACACAAAGCAAGGGAAGTGCCTGGAGTACAAGGCTGTTCGCTTAGAAAAAGTGATCGGAGATATAAATTTCTATCGATCTGCAATCTTATTGAACATGCGCGGAGAGTGGCAAAGCTACTGCTTCAAAGCTTTCAACGAAAAGGAGCTACCCTCTCTGTCCATACTCGACTTCGCTGTAATTCCATTGAAAAAGCCTCGGCGTCCAAGGGTGGACGAAAAGAACCAAGACGAGGGGAGGCGGACCTTCAATCTCTTTACGAATAATAATCTCAGTTGCAATAGGGTTGAAACGCGCTTCAGCCCGGAGGAGGAGGAAAAGATCTCGTGGCAGCTCCAATTATTAGGCCACCCTAAAAACATTCACTTACTGAATGTATGGCGGAGCCAGGACCCCAACCAAGGGGACTACGCCACCTGGCCCCTGGAGATGTCCTTCGAAGGAATACAAAAATATGAGGAGACGCCCACCATGTCGGGCAAAGGCCTACCTATAGTTCTGAAGCTCGACAACGAGCACGAGCAGACGGAAAGGGATTGGGAAGGCTATGAAGAGCTCTTAGCGGCTGAGCAAGAAAGGGCTCAGAGTGGGCAGTTGAGACCTTATTCAATCAGATTCGCACACTCCGGGGACAATGAGTGTTGGGGTACCTACGAGGGGCGGTAGAGAATGAAGATAGAGAAGCAACTGAAGATGGAGAAGGCGGCTTACTCGGGGGAGCAAGAGTTCTGGGACAAGAATGATTAAAGGAAAAGGGCGAGTTCCGCAGTAGGCTTGCTCGGCTGAATGGAACTCAAATCGGAGGAGAAATGCGAGGATTGGAAAACCAGCGACTAGAGGAAGAGCTCAATCTCAGGTAATAGCAGACGAAGACGCGTCTTATCGTCTGCATCTATAACGACTTCTATAAGGGAACAACCGGGATACTATCCCCTTTCTATTCTTTCTAGTAGCTGTAGCTAGTAGCTCTCTTCTTTGTATGAGTTACAACTGAAGAAGACGATTAGTCGATAAAGCTATTCGGTGAATAGTATTCTATTGGTGTTCTAATAAGCCCTCCCCCTTCCCCCAGGCATTCCCGAATCCGTAGCAGCAGGTTTGAATGTTGGGGACCTTCAGTCTGTCTTTCATCAAGGCTCTTTGTCAAGTGAGGGTTCAGAGGCAGGATTCGAGTGCTAGGGTTTAGCTTTCTCCATCAGGGGGGTCAGTGAACTTCCACTGATTTAAGAGGATCAGAAGCAGCCCAACTCAATGAAAGATTGATTTCTCAATTCAAATAAACATAAAACAGCTTACGTTTTAGACACCTAAAACGAGCATCTCATAACCCTCACCTCGATAAACCACGTATCTCACTCGAGCAACTCACCTAGCTCACTCCAATTCGAGCTAACCAGCTAACTCCAGCACCTAGCTCACTCAACTCGAGTAAAACAGACTCCACTGACTCACCCAAGAAAAGGAAGGCAGGAAAGATATTCGACATAGACCGACTTCAGACTGTTTCCTGTGGTTTGTCTTTGAGAACTTGACTTTAGCCTTTGCTTTATGAAGATAGGAGAAATTAGCCGGAGGGCTATCTCCCCATAGAAGAAATGGGCTATTCAGGACGGCAAAGCGCAAACTCACTTCAAGAACTGGAAGCACAGGGAAGCCCCTTTTGCACATAAACAAAGAAGCTCCCTAGGAGTAGGACTGCCCTTATCACATGCCTTCCTGGCGGAAGGAATGAATGGAGGGACGCGCAAGCTACTATTACTAGTAAGGCTGCAAAGACAGCTATCTTCTCCTTGCTTGCTCCCTGGGGGGGAACCCAAAAAGCACCATTCCCACTAGCTACGAGGAAGAGCGACCTAGTCTCTTACAAAAGAAGTTGTGGACTCAGATATGATGCTCGTACTTATATTGTGATTTCCCTCGGGAAGAGACCCCTTCTTGGACATATACTCGATCGGGATACCCGGCTAGAAAATGACTCCATCTCTTCCTCTCCCTGCCGGTCGAGCTAGCTATCGCTTCCTTGGACTTTCAATCTCATTTTTTATCTGTTTTAGGAATTATTCCCTGGGCTTTCAATGGGACCATGCCTTGGATTTCAATCCGAGATCATCCCTTGGGGTTAGTTCATTCTCTTGGTTAGTTGATCTCTTGCTTAGTTTATTCCATTTACTGCCCCGTTAACAAGACCAAAACTGCAAAAGAGATTCGCCTGTTGCCGTAGTAGTCTAAGGAGTCGTATCTTATAACCAGTAGTTGGCCCAGGTCCAATATGGAAAGGTCTGAGGAGTCTATCTCTTGCCTAGATCTGAATCTCTCTTTCCCGGTACCTCAGTACATAATGGACTCTCATTCTATCTTTAACATCCTTATCCTTACTAAGCAAGACGACTCATTTCTCTTTCTATACTATATTTCGAGTGAGACACCTCTTTATGCACTGGGCAGGCTGTCTATGAATCCTAACCCGAACGAGTTACGAACTCCGACCAAGCCCAACTATCTCCTTTCTTATGACGGGGAATGATCTTCTCTTCTCAGCTAGTGTACCTGGTGAATGAGTCCTAAGCAATTGAGTCAGTCTTCGAAGCCATCCCGAGGTACCGACCGAGCATTAGTCCTGCCCTCTCCCGACCATTGAGTGATCTCATGAGAGAGTGTACCGAGTCAGTGATCTCTCGCTCCCGAACTCAGAGGCTTTTATGTACCTATCAGATCGATCTCGACCTAGTAGGCTGATCTATCGAGTGAGCTAGTAGGGGAGACACTTCTTTATGCGGGTCGGGGGAGCCGTATACTATTCTTTAATGGTATCGACGGGGCTGTCTACGAAGCCCTTCGTTCCGGAGATCTCATATGAGTAGGGAACTTGGCTTGCTTGAATCGTTAAGCACCTCGGTCTTCTATTTCAAATAGAAATATTATTAATAGAAGGTCAATCAAAGGTAGTTTACTTGGCTTATATATTATATAAGGAAGAACGAGAACATCATGACTACTCAGTAGAACTAGGCTCAGCAGGCTCAACAAAACTATATATTGACTTGGACTCCAACTAAAAGTCCGAAGAAGGCTGAGAACTAGCAACAAAGCCCAGCTCAGAACGAGGGGAAGATCGGGTGGTACCTGCCTTACCCTTTGATGACTTCCCTCCTTTTAATGTAGATTGATTTGAACTGATGAACCATGCATTGAGTTCCCGACTTGCCTTCACGATTTCAGTACTGATTGACGGGCAGGGTTGAGAGTTTCGATTTATGCTTCTGCTGACCTGCCCCTTTCCTTTGGCTGGGATGGGATGACTTCTCTTGAGGAGAGGAGAGACAAGGAACGAAATCAATCAACTCAATCAATCGCCGGGAACTAAAGAAGTTTTGTCGACGGAAGGCTTCTCAAACATCAGTCTATGGTATATGGTGATATTCCTCCTGACAGAGCTACTAACATTCCTCGTGGTCTTACTAGTTTCGATAAGTTATCGTCTGCTACCTCTTTTAGATCGTACCCAAGCCCGCCTCCACTTCTTTATTAGAAAGAGGTGCGTGCTATATGAAACTTCAGCCTTGAGTTGGTGAGGTTGGTTCATCGGCCGAGTCAATCCAGTTGCCCGAGCAGATCCAGACTGAGTTACAGTAGAGCATATAGTAGTTTCTCTAGTAGCATGAGTAGTTATACTACCCATACCCAGTTTACGCTGTTCATGAGGGTGATCGAGACCCGAACCCAAAGAGTTCAGTCGTTAGCGTAACGAGACGTCTCTTAGTAGTTTACGAGTAGGCGGATCAATATCCGGAACCTATGAATATGGACCCATAGCCTACAGCAGCATAGGCATCATCTTAGCCGGATCGATAGGCAGATTCCTTCATGATCTAGAGCCATACCCTTTTTAGCATCCCTTCGCCCAGCTCCATACGTAGATTCACTAGTTACTTTAGCTTGGTTCCACAAGTCAGGTGCAGATTGGATAGTGACAGAAGCAACCGGAAATAGAGATAGAGTAAGTAGAGTAGCAAACCAGTTGTCAAGGAAGGTTGTTTGTTAGCGCTCACGGGCAAGAGGGATTAAGGCAGGCGGGACTACTTCTTAGGTGACAGCATTCCAGCGAGCCTCTCCTAGGCCAGCTTCAGATCTCATCAACGATAGGGAAAGGGCTCTAAAATAAGGTCAAGATCAAGTCTATTGAGCTCCGATTAGTTCACTCTAGCCAAAGCAAATCTTTAATTCTGGTTGTTCATGCCAGCACGGCGTTTGGTGTTCAGTGAAAGAAAGCTACACAGGCCTAGTTGGAACAAAGTCAGGACCGTGGGCATTCCTTGATAAAACAGTGATGATGTGGTCAACCCTGGATACGTGGCTCTTCGATGGGGGAAGGACCACGCTAGTCGTCTGAGTGTGTGGTGTGTAGTGGGTGCATCTTAGTGTCTTCTTACTAAGATTAAGATAAAAAAATGAAAAAATATATGATTCTCGTTCTCTAAACTCCACTCTTTTTCTCTTTCAAACTAGGAGGATTGGCATTTGGCCAAGATGTGATCTATCTCTTTGGAGTGGAACTTTGGTTTTCTTTAGCGAGGAACCG